>Ga0315914_1002532_pt1 | contig 27943 bp, 7 predicted proteins | sample MpolenodulesMG_FD_203920 | JGI IMG/M metagenome (GOLD analysis project Ga0315914, IMG submission 203920) | Medicago polymorpha root nodule microbial communities from Los Angeles, California, United States - elongated nodules | ecosystem: Host-associated > Plants > Roots > Nodule | place: USA...
CAATTCTATAGCGGTGGTTGCTCGATATTCATTGGGCGAAATCACGGAGACTCCGACGTAATGACCATGGTGGTCGTGTTCTTCTGAGAGAGAAGGAAAAATTTCAATGAAAAATAAGGAAGACAACCTGACTTGTTTTTCAAATTTTAATTAGTTTTTATTTATTGTTTTTCAAATTTTAATTACTTTTTATTTATTTAATGTGTTGTAATCATTTTATTGGGTGTGTGCAAAAATGAGGTGTTAGGTGCGCTTCCATGTAAATATTTCTCAGACTAGTGGAAGGAATTAGTCTTTAACAATTCGTGGATTTAACATTTACATATCGGCTGGAAAAATTGTTCACATGTCCAAGTGTATCTTGAATCAGATTTATAGGAAACAAAAGACCAACGAATAATGATCATTATTTTATACCAAGTTTCAAAACCCCTACTATTACTAGCATAAGAGATATCCAAGTTTTGTCGAGTGCACAAACAAACCAACCATCAATCATTAATCTCGAGTGCATTACCAGATTAAGGAAGGGAGAATTTTGGGTTAGAAGGAATAATATGACCCACTTGGCCACTTTGGTACAGGAAATAAACAATTTTAGAGATTAAATAATCATTAGTACCATCATAGTCCATACCTAATACTTCGATTTTCTGTTTCAGATTAGATTTGCAATTTATAATATCTCCGCATGCCATACGTAATCTTTGTCCTATACTCTAAAAAAAAAAGTAATCATAGAGAGTGTTACGAATGGGTAATTAATAAAGGGAAATTACCCTTAAAGAAAAAAGGAAATTAAGATTTCTTAAAATTCAAATTCTTTATTTTAATTCACTTTATTTACGAAATTTGTTGTTTGGATCAACTAATTTTTAACTCGAATGCATTTTTTCCTTCATCTGCCTTAGCATCATAGAATGAATATAGAACTCACTAGAAACACATATGAAGAGTAAATGTATAGACCAGCACACAATAAATCAATTTTTGTATAAAAGTTAAGAATGAGAATAAAAACTTTCTCGGTTTATTTTTTTCGTGACTAAAAATTGAGTATCTTTTAGTAACCAAACTAAGGCTCAATTTTTCTCATAAATCACAATATGTATTCACTCGAAAAGAAAAGATAGATAAAGTTTATTCAAGCTTATGGGAGATACGGCTATGTTTATTGTTGTTTTTTATTATGGTCTAGTAGTATGAGATTGAATGCCTCGAGTCTATTCAAATGAGATAAATTCATCTGAATTTGGTTAAATAATTCGTGAATAGGTATATTTGCATTTTGCAATCTAATCAAAATTGTAGGATATATGTTGTGTGCAAGTGTGAGTTATATGTCCCACATCGGATAGAAAAGTAAAAGTTGAATACCTTATAAGTAAGATGACCCATAAACCCATTGCCTTAAGGTTTTGGGTAAAAATGTGGTGTCCCTCATTTATGTGGTTGTTCTAGCCTCTATGTGAATGGTCCCCCTAACTCTCCTCAATGACCCAACAAGTTTGTTCTCAGATTGATTAGGGTGGCTTTCTTGTTTCCTAATATATAAATTTCAGGACAAATTTAAAACTCATTTAATTTTATTGATCAAAATGTGTGTGTCTGTCATAACTTTACCCCTTGAAACATAATTTTTTTTTTTTTAATTTGAAAGAGAGCAATTGTGAAATTTACGCTCATTGAGTGCTAAAAAATGGGAAATCGCATCCATATACACCAAATGTCTTGCAATTTTTTACCATGTGAATTATACCTACAAGACATAGAAATTAACAATTTAATGACCATAAACATTGCTAAGTAATCGTTTCTCCCTACATTTGTTTTAGAAAAATGCTAAATCTAGCGGAAAAAAACTTCACGAAAATATAACGAATAACACACTTTATATAAGTTGACCATGTAAATGATCACTCTTTCTCTCTCGTTTTTTTAGTGCATCAACAAAATTGACATTTGACTAGTGGTGTGGTTTAGCTTTAGCATACGTTGAATTGAAAGTATGTGAGCTTTCGTGATGTTGCCGTGAATTTTCTCTCACGAGATATAGCACATCTCTTTGTTTTATGTAAAACGTGTTTTTTACCTATTTTTGTTTTGTTGGAACTTCAACATCTAACTCAACCAACGAGTAACGAGGTTTACCCTTTACTGGAGTTGTGCTGTTGACTTGTTGACATTCTCAATAAACAAACAGTTAAATCGTAGATTAAACAACCAATAATGATAATTATTGTATACCAAGTTTTGATACCCACTAGCATAAGAAATACCCAAGTTTTGTCGAGTGCCCAAACCAACCATGAATCACCAATATTCCTCAAATCATTAATCTCGAGTACATTACCAGATTAAGGAAGAGAGTTTTTGTTTTTATACAAGAATTTGGGGAGAAAGAATAATATGATTCACTTTGGTACAAGAAATAAACAAGAGTAGAGATTAAATAATCATTCATGCACATAGTCCATTCGTTATCATAGCAGTTAGTTACAAATAATAGGTATAAATCCCTTAAAAAAATTATAAATAGAAAACAAGTGAGTTAGGTCCGACCAAATGGGTGGATTATAGGATGAGAGTCAAATTAAGTCACTCACTCACTGGTGGACTACGAGAAAAACACCGCTAGATGAAATAGATGGTTCAAATTTATTTAAATTAAAAATGAGAACATATACAATTACTCACATTCAATTCTATCATGTAACAATTTCAGTGTATGTTACAATTGGTGTTTCAATTCTTCTTCTATAATCAGATACCGTTCTTTCCCTCAAATCATATTAGACTCAAACCATCAACTCTGAAAAGTCAAGTTATGAATCCTAAAATTAAATAATTTCTTCTTCTTTTTCAACAAACGGCAATTCTCCCATTTAGTCCAAATCAGAATGTACAGTAAAAATAAAAAATCATCAAATTAAAAGCATTTGCAACCACCCCCAACATTCCGTGAATGGTTTAATTTTATGGACACGTTGTTTCACTCATTTCACTTCATGTCGCAATTGTTATAAGAATTTCTGGCCGAAAGGAATAAGGCTTGTGTCGAAAAGATATCCTTGCATATCAGTTCCATTTTTCCTTCTAGTTTTGAAGAAGAAGAAGAAATGTTTTAATTTGAGTTCATAATTTGATTTGGCTTAATTGCACTTTTCCCCCTTATCTTTTGTCAATTGTGCGATTTTGCACCCCCTCTTTTTTTTTGAACGATTTTACATCCTATCGTTTTTGTTCAAAATCATCATTAAAAGAGGGGAAAGGAGGCAAAAGATGAGGTGTAAAATCGCTCAAAAAAAATAAGAGGGGGTGCAAAATCGCACAATTGGCAAAAAGATAGGGGGCAAAAGTGCAATTATACACAAGAAGGTTCATTTAACCAGAAAGGGGACAAAAGATGGGGTGCAAAATCACAGAATTAACAAAAGTTAGGGGAAAAAGGTGCAATTAAGCCATTTGATTTTAAGATTTTCTTGTTTACAACAAATGAATTGTAGCATAGGTGGAAACCAATAAAATTGAATGTGGGTAATTGTACATGTTCTTATTTTTAATTGAATAAATATGAATCATCTATTTCATCTAACGGTTTTTTTCTCGTAGTCCATCAGTAAGGGACCTAATTGGACCCTCACCCTAGAATCCACCGACCAAATGGGTTAAACTCTAGAAAAAAATAAATAAAAGTTAAACTCTTCAACACATGAATTCCTACTTAGATTATTTAGAATATATTATTTATTGAAATTAGTATCTTTAATTTAATTCTTTTTAACCAATCATATTTTTTGTGTTAATCCTTTGGTTTTTAAAAGAAAAGACCTGATAATTTAAAATTCGACGGTAACTTAGAATTGTTTCACAACAATTCGTCTTGAAGATTATTAACCAACTAAGCCATATCACTTTATTGTCACGAATCCATTCGATGTAGCCAGAAAAAAAGTATAGTATTTATTTTTTTGGTGGAAGGTTATTATATTCTACTTGTCTATATGTTGTTTGGTTTTGTACGATTCAATTTTGAAAAATAATGCTGACCAGATTTGACAAAAGATTTAAAAATATCTAATAATATTTAGATTTGTGCGGTTTTTTGGATCACTTTGCAATTTTTATTTCAACGGCATTGTTTTGAACATCCCAGATAAAAACTAAACATTATTTACACATAAAAATAATTAAATTGTTAGCCGAAAAAGATTAAAAAAAACTTGAATTAAGATTTTAGTCAGATTTTAGATAGTCTAATGAATTATAGTTGAATTAAATAACAATTGAATATGACAGAAGAATTTTTTTCTCAAGTTCACTAAGATTCACGAAGGTCGAACGAATGTTTTTTTTTGTTTTGAAGGAAGGTCGAATGAGTGTTAGAATCAGTCAAAGACACACCATAATAATTACTTGCATTTATTCATTGAAAAATGATATTTAAGCAATCATTTTGTAACAATTTTTGTGACAAATCTCTCTCTCCCTCCCTCCCTCCCTCCCTCCCTCCCTGACTTTGTGTTACCTATATTTCTTTATACTGCCCCCGGTCACATATTTAAGTAAAAAACAACTTTTTAGATACATTCAATAATTAATGTATCTAGTCACATTTATGGGTCAGATACATTAATTATTCAATGTATCTAAAAAGTTGTTTTTTCTTATAAATATGACCGTATAGAGTATATTTTAGTTGCTCCATATGTTATCCCAAAAATAACATTCCTCTTTATCACTAATGCATCCCAAACAGAATTACATTCAGTGGAATGAATCCATAAAAAACCAAGTAAAAAATATTTAGTAAACTTATTTACCTTTATTTTGATTAAAAAAGAAAAAGCAATTAGGAAAAAGAAATTGAATGTGAATGAAAGCAGTCGTGCGAATAGCAATAGTTACCTTCATTCTGGTTACCTTTCTCGTTAGCTTAATATTATTCGTACAAAGTGTCCTCGTGAGCTTAACTCAGTTGGTAAGGACAATGCATAATATGCGAGGGTCACCACCAAAAAAATATTCGTACAAAGAGCATTTCTCGAGTTAAATAAAGATGAAAAAACAAAAACATTAACATGCAAATAATATTTGATTTTCTGTATGACATTAGAATTGGAATTTATGTTTTTGCAGTCCATACCAATCTAGAACGTTTTTGTTCAATATATGTATGAGAAGTCACCGCCATTATCTTCATATCGAATCATTTGGGTGGTAATAAAATGATAACACTGTCATACTACACTTGTCCCCATTACCATGTAAATAGATTATGCCAATCAATTCTATATTTGTTCCACTACTAGCAAACTTTTTCAGACAAGCTGAACGGATGCACATGCAAATAAATACACACAAACTGTTCCACTAAAGCCTACATGAGAAAAAACCAAGAAACAAGAATAAAGGATAAACACATGAAGCCGTGAAATTACAAGAGACCGGCTATCTAATTTATATATTACAACTGCATGGTTTCTGAATGATGAATTCAGCAAGGCTTGATTTCAAAACCTATGCTCAGAAGCGTTCGAGCCGACTCTATTGCTTTCTCACCCCCAAGGTCCTTTGCTTCCCCAGTTAGTTCTCCTTCTGTGTCCACTGACCATTGAGTAGAAATTTTCTGATTTTGCAGCGAGTCCGGTTTACTCAACTGCAAATTATTCATGGAGGCAGGTGCTGCATCAGCCATAAGAGGAGCACTTGATGGGCACTGCAAATTATTCATGGAGGCAGGTGCTGCAGCAGCCACAAGAGGAGCACTTGGTGGGCCGTGTCGTTTCTTTGGCACAGGAGTGTCATGATCATGTACACCCTTGTAAGTTATGATGACAGCATCTGAGTTGTCTACGGCAGTCTCAACGTGCTTTCGAACAGGACATCCAGCAGAAGTGCATCTGTAGTAGTTTCTGATAAGAAAAGGAAAAAATTTCAATAAAAAATTGAGGAAAACTTAAAAAGAAAACCAACAATCTGTAAAAAGAAAAAAGTGAGCTTTAATCTCATTCATATAAACAGGAAGAAGAAAAAGCCGAAAAATTAGTTTGGCAAATAATTTTGTTCGGATACATTTTCTTGAAGATACAGTTCTGTTTCCATGGATACATAATGCTACCATGATGGATAGATACATTTTGTAGAACAGGGGATGGAAACAGACATGTTTCGGTGGTCAGTGACAGATCTTGAGGTACAGATGGAAGTCACGGCTCCCCCAAGTTTTTTATTCTATCATATCCATGTAGCACACTAGCACTGACGCCTCGAATTAAGGATGCGGATGTGTCCGATGTTCAGCATGTGCGAATGTCCAACATCAACACATCATATGGTTACATTCATAGAACTTTACAGTAGTCTAGTTGCTAAGCTAGTTTTGCAAGGAGGACGGGGACTTGGAGTCGACTCCTTTTAAGCGCATTTTTGCATTTCCAGTGTATTTTCTTGAGGAAAAATGGTAGCCCAAGATTCGAACCCCGTAATTCAAAGTAAGAAACAAGTGGATTAAAACACTATACCACGAGACAAGTTACACATTATTTGTGTGACATATTTACATGTATATTCCATAACAAATTGACCCCCCTCTACTGGTCTCAGTTTAACACAATATTTGCCAACTTACCTAAGCCTCTTGTTTCACAATTTAACCAATAGGCTATAGTAATTTATCTAAAACTTTTCATTAATTAACACCAAGATACAAATTACACATTATTTGTCCAATACATTTACATTTATATATTCCTTAACATTTATATATTATCATCCATGCTCCGCCACTGACTGGTCTAAGTTTAACATAAAATTTACCAACTTACCTTAGCCTCTTGTTTCATAAGCTGGCCTATAGGCTATAGTAATTTGTCTAAACCTTTCATGTATTAATTTAACACTCATGGCCATTCATGTATTAATTTGTCCATATTTGTTTTAGCTTAACTTTAAAAAAAAACAGCTTTCTAGCTAAAAGCTCTCTTAGCAACATTTCTATTTTAACACTCATGACCATTCATGTATTGATTTGTCCATATTTGTTTTAGCTTAACTTTAAAAAAAACAGCTTTCTAGCTAAAAGCTCTCTTAGCAACATTTCTATTTTAGACACATTCTAAGCATAAAATAAGCCAAATATAAACATGCACAAAATACAAGTGCCTTCAAAACTAAAAAGTTGCAAGCTTCATTTATCTGGTTATAAATTTCATAAAATTCAAAAGATATTTGATGCTTTATCAAATAAATTAAACTTAAGGCATGAAATATTTGTGACATAAAAATAAATGTCAACTATAAAATAACAACATAAGTCAAATTTATCTAGAATTATTAAGAAGATTAACTGTGACAAAAATTACTCTTAATGTAAGTGAATCTCCATCCATTTAAATTTATGAACAATATTTTAAAAAGTCGCTCAAGTAGAAAAGAAGAAAAAAAGGCACTAGCTTGAATAAGATCTTGACCTTCTTGTCATTTTTCAAACTGCTTACAAGAAATAAATGCAGCTTGCAACTTTTTAAATATTTTTTATTTATTTTAAAAAATTACTCTTTATATTTTTTATTTATTTTAAAAAATTAAACACTGTTTATACCTAAACTCAACTTTCATAATATTCAACTAAAGATACTGATTCATCAATGCAACAATGCGATTCATATCAAGAACAAAATAAATAATAACAAAAGGAAACAGAAATTATGCATACTTGGCTTGTGGATAAAGACCTTTACCTGGGATGTGGGTTACCCTTCACCATTTTCTGTCCATACTTGCGCCATCGGTATCCATCACCAGATATCCCCACATCTCCTGCTGCATGTACAACAAACTTGGGTTTCTTTTCAGGTTTTACAGGAGAATCTGAGTGAACCAAGTCGCCTTTATCCTTTCTGGTTATCAAATTAAATGAGAGAACATAAATCATTATATCCTGCCACAATTAAAATAAATGGGCTTATTGTTTAAGCTTTGTTGATAAATAATATGATTTCATACGCGGACTTGCCTTCGTTTTGGATCTGGCTCGTCTACACGTTCCTCGTTCAAAACTATTTTACCATTACCATTGATATCAGATGAGTTTTGTGGTTTCTTGTCAGAACTGCAAGGTGTTTCTTCTTGAGCTTTGGAAGATGTGGATGGATCAGAATCTTTCAGAGCATTGACAGGCTTCACTAAAACACTGTTCTCTGCAGTCGGTTCGTTGGAGGGCGCAAACTTACTTTCCCTAATGGAACTAATCTTCCGCGGGGGATCATGACTGTGCTCACTTTTATAAACAGTCTCTATCACATGACCTGAATGATCCCAGCATTCAATCTTCTTAGCACAACAGTTTGATTGAGTACACCTGTAATAGCTTCGAGAACCTGTAGTAGGACTCTTAACTTGCTTCTGTCCATATTTCCGCCAGTTGAATCCATCAGATGATGGTGTCCTTGGAACAGAAACAGAAGACAAGGCTCTACCACCAGAAGTATTTTTTTTGTTTACTTCTGCCACAGGCGTATTACTAACGTTTGGAGGAGACATATTCTGTATTTGTATGGTTGTACTAGGAACGGATGATAAAGATTTTGTAACAGAATTCGGTGATAGTTCAGACGGTGGAGTTAACGACACGGTCACTTGAATTTGATATTCGGCCTGAGTTGAAGGTTCCTGGGCAGCTTCTCTTTTAGCAACTTCCTTTTCATTTTCAGGAGGTCCAACCGTTTCCTGAGCATGAAATGGCCTATTTAGTGCTAAAGAAATCAAATACCATGGGATGTACATAACATGCAACTTTTTTATGCTTAATTTGATTGAAGAAATATTGCCTTGTCTTGGGAATTGTTCATTCAAGAAAAGCAATCAAATATTACTACAAAGCCTAGTTTGTTTGATGAAAACTCAAGAAATGTATATCTCTGGCGATTTAAAACTGTAGATTTTGTACTAATAAATGCGCTACCAGATTATTTCAAAAAAAAAAAAAAAAGACATTTCATTGGTACATCATATGCCAGTGTTAAAATTCAGAATTCAGCTTTTAAGCTACTGGGAAAAAAGAATCCTAAGAATCTTCACGAAGATCATAAATGAGTTACGTAAAACTTGAAGTCTCAATTTTGGATATAGTTTATCATTAAATGCGGCAAGTAATTCAACTTTTATGTGATTTTGGATCACTTTGTAGCCAGAGAGCCTGGTCGTTGCATCTCGTTTACTTGCAAAATTTAAGTAATTCCATTCCTCCTTTTTATGGGATCAGTCAATCTGCATATTGACGTGCAAGTTCATGACTAAGCTGAAGCTTCTAAGTCTTAAAGCAGAAACTAATAATATTTCTCTGCGTTATTCTCAGATCCAGAACAAAAAGGAGAGTAATTAATTTGTTTCAAATTTTTCAGTGAAACACTACACAGTTTCCATTCAAAACCCCTAATCAAACAAAAACTTTTCATGGTCGAATTCCCCAATTATAACCATGCCCTATAACACCGACTACCGCAAATGATCAAGCAAAGTATAATATAAAATAAAAAAACTAAAATTTAAAAATAAAAATTCTAGATACAAAAAATAGAATGATCGCACGTAAAACTAAAATTTGTTTGAATAATATAACACAGTAATAAAGTAAAATTCGGTACAATAAATTCTCTAACCTTAATTTCGGAGTTGGCAACCGAATTCACCATATTAGGGATTCCCTGCACATCTGTGAAATCAACCAAACAATTCACAATTTTTTTCTAAAAAAAAAAAAAAAAAATTTGCTGAAAAGGGAGAAGCAGAGTGGAAATTGAGGCGTACAGAAACTACCTTGATCCAAAACCGAAGATGGAAAAGCAATTAGGGTTTCATTAGAAGTAGGTAATTCGGTTTTCTGCGACTCGGTGGCTGACGGTGATTCACCGACTGGTTCCTTTATATCTTGAGCTTTTTGTTGTTCTGGGAGAGCTTGAGAGACGCGATGCTCAGCCATGGAAACTTAGACGCAGAAAGAGAACTTTATTTTTTGTTAATCGATTAATGCAAAAAGCTAAACGAGTTTCGTGTTTGTTGAATTGAATTTCCACGGTTTATGTGTGAGAGTGTGGTTGTGTTTGACTAACATTGACTCACTCACTCACTCAGGTCAGGTGTTTCTCGTTCATATGATTCTCTTTTCTCGTTCGTACCAGGTAGGAGTAATACACGTCGTTTGTTTTTCCGTCGACGCCGTTAGTCAATGAATGTTTACCGCTTCTTTTGACTTGTAATACGGTGCCGTTTTCCTCTTTCTCTTTTGCTTTTTCTAACTCTTTTTTTTGTAGCTTTTTCCTTTGTTAACTTCAATTGAATCACTCAAGATTTTATTTTATTTTCATTCCTCACCTTCCCCAGAGTTATACCATGTAGCCTCTATATATGTAGGACACTTGTTCGAAACGTTATTTCTCAACATGCTTATTGCCATATTGAGAATTGTCATATTTCAACTCTCAGTAGCCATTGTGTTGGGGTTTATATGGAGTTGTAACCTCGTTTTGGACTCCATATGATTCACACAAAGCTTTGAAATCAACTAGCTTGAATCAAATAGACTCGCATATCTTGATGCACTTCTCATTCTATTTTTCAACAACTAGCTTGAATCTCTTCAAAACATTTACGGTGCTTCACATTTGGTTTTAATCAAATAGACTCGCATCATTCTATTAACGTTTAATTATATTTTCGGTCCTTATAAATATACAAACTTTTTTGTTTTAGTTTCTCTAATTTTTTTTTCAACTTTTAAAAAGTCCCTATAAAATTTTCAACCATTACTTTAGGTTCTTATTTTTAAGTAAATTTTTGTATTTTTGAATAAGATTGTGCAGAAATGTATAGAATATTGTAAAAATCACTCCAAAAAATATTAGAATTTTTTAACAAAACATGACTTAAATATGAATTTTTTTACCACCAAAAATATAAAAATTCATGTTTTTGTAAAAAAAATCTAATTTTTTTTGGAGAGATCCTTATAATATTATACAGTTTTCTACAAAATTTTATTTAAAAACATGAATTCTACATGAGTTTATTTTAAATGAGGGACCAAAAGTAATGATTGAAAATTTTACAGAGGCTAAAAGTAGAAGGAAAATTTTAGAGGGACTAAAATGAAAAGTTGGTATATTTATAGGGACCAAAAACATATTTAACCCTTTCTATTAAATTTATCTATAAGAAATATAAAATTTGTATTTGCTATAAATGAGTCCTTGTGTGTTGTGTTCTAGTTGAGAGCAAGAAATCCTTCAAGAGGACGAAAATTTGCACCCCTGAGGTTGAAGATGGTATAACACGACTTGTGCGATTACCTTAAAATATTAAGGAGATATTCAAGAGAAGTTATGGTGAAAACTTGCGGAACTACTCTTCAAGAGGCCAAAAGGCATTACGAGATTTGAAGAGGTAAACATGAAAGCTTGTGGGATTACATATTGTAGTTGGATAAATGGTAAGGATCAAGGTGGTTAATGGTTAAAGTGACGTCACCATTGATTTAGAGTCGAGGGGGAGAATTGTTGTGTGTGACTCAAAATCTTGTTGGAATTTTTTCTTGGCTCCCAAGCAAGCTGAATGCACTGCTTCTTATCAAGAAAACATAAATATAATGTGGTTTTCTTGCTTAGCAAACCATATGGATTACAAGGTTATTTCATGAAGTAAAAGATAAGACGGTTGTTTCACTTGTTTAACTACTTCTTTGACAAGTCTTGTGGTCTATAATGTTATTTCTTGAAGCGCAAAACAAGTTGAGTGATGCCTATCTATATAAGACGTTGATTTTTAGTTCTAACAATAGATGAAAGTGAGGCAAACTAGGGGTTACTAAAAGAGGAAGATCTTTGAAAAATCAAAGGCTAAGGGTTGACTCTTTTTGGTATAGAAGTTAGGGTTAATAAATAATTGTAAACACTTCAGATAGAGAAATTATTGAGTCTCTTGACCACGAGAATGGAAAAGGATGGAAATTAGAGTTTGTTCTTAGAGAACTAGTTGAAGGCTAATTTCCTTTTTTTATTGTCTCAGTATTGAAACTTACTAATGGTTTCATCTCTTTAATGGTTTTGTCAAGTGGCGGAGCCAATTTTTTTTTTACATGGGCTCATATTTTTTAGGATATAGATATGTTGTGTAGCAAAAAATTAAAACTAAAGTTATAGATTAAGCGGTTCATTCGCTTTTATTTCGCTCTCCTAACCACAGTTCGATACTTGCATTTTACAATATTTTTGTGGTCTTTTTTGTTTAAAAAATACAAAAGTACTAGTGAAATGTTAAAAATGAACTTAACTGAAGTTAAGCAGAGGATCGAAATCTTGGAGGTGAGGCGCTTAACCACGATGCTAGACCGTTAACACATGAATTATAGTACAAACGATATTGTGTATAACATAACATTTAACTAAAAATGTCCATATACCAGTTAAAAATAATTTTTTTGAGATTTTGTGGAAGCCATGGCCCTCCCCTACCCCCGTCAAGGCTCCGCCTCTGGTTTTACCATGATGTCAACTAAATGCTTGCATATTTCTTCTTGGCGTTTTATCATGATTCGTCATCAACGTTATCAACTTAAGTATTTGGCATACATGTCTTCACACAACTTTTGGCCATCCTCCAAAAAATGAGTAATTGTTTCAAGTTGTTGCACTTTTGTTTTCAGTTCTAATAGTTAGATTCCACCACAACATTTTTGAGAAACCAACTTCTCATAAGAAAGTTGATTTATGCTCCTAAAGCTCAAAGTGAACAAATCTTGAGTGCCAAAGTCAACACTCTTTAGTTGAATCAACAACTTTCAAACACTGAATCTCTACTAAAATAATATCAATTTGAAATATCCTATTTTTGACAAGAGCTTTCAACATCAACTTCTAACTTGCAACATACATTTGCAACATGTTATCTTTCATCACTATTTGCAATCCCTTTTGAGTTAGTTGACCAAGACTTAGCAAATTGTTTTTCATACCGGGGGCATAGAGAACATTTTCTATCATAGTTGGCTTGCCATTCTTCCTCTTGTTCGCCATATATCATATGCAAACCTCACCTTGCACTTTCTTGATGATCAAATTCAACTAATCACTCTTTGTGACTTGACATGTGGGTTGAACAACTAGTACCTAGAAATCATAGTTCTGATTTTGAACAGTCATTGGTCTTGTCAAATTTATTTGATGATTCTTTGACTTTGGTAGGCCCTCGTACCTTTTTTATCAAAGATTTAAGCTTATATCACTTTTCTTTATATTTTCTTACTCTTGTTCTTTGAATCACCTACTTTATTTATTGCTCACTTGAACTTGCAGTGCTTGATCAATAGATTTCTCCACTTGGCTTCTCTCCTTCAAAAGAAATTGTGATTCTTCAATAGTTGTGGTTGTTGTATCTCTTGTTTCTTCAATTGCACATACAACATAATCAAATTTGGAAGGCAGTGATCTAGAATTTTCTTAAACACATGCTGATATGTGAGATTCATTCCATTTTGAGCGATTGTTGACAATATTGTTTCAATGCTTTTGCGTCTGCACTTCATAATAATTTAAAAAAGATTAAGGATTGAGAAATACTACTAATAACCTGCATTTTTATATTTCTCCTGCTTTTTTTTATATATAAGTTTGGTATCAGAATGAAATTTTTGAAGATTGACTTAGCTTGCTATTTCTTATTGTATTTTGTGGTGACATTAGTGATCATTTAACAAAAATTTGTTTTAATATAATTTAGTATTCAAAAGAAGGATTTGATCCTCTACGGTGAAAACGTAGTAAAGTAAGAAATGTATTGCAATTCAAACAATATTACTTACAAATATGTAGTTTGAATTTTATATTCATCATTTAGTAGTGTATTCATTCGCTTTGAGTAAAGTAACAAGAGTGAATGTCATAACGAATATAGCTCGAGTCAAAAGAAAAAAGAACAAATATATGAACCTATGAGTTCAAAAGTACATTTTAATACTTGTGGTGTTTGAGAGGCACTCATCATTTTGAAGAGAAGTTGTACTAGTTACTAGTTGAGAATCTTGACTCTAGTTACTAGTTGGTGCTTCTTTTTTTTGACAAAATACAAGTCGGTGCTACATTCGCAAAATATTCGTGATATGCTTTTCGCAACATTAAGCATTTCTCTTTTGACAAACTCCTTAGGGTCGTTTATAAAAAAATAGCTTATACCAAACTAACTCATGTCATCGGTCGGAATCTCATACACAACTCAGAGTACTCCCGTTGAGAAGGTAAGACATTTCCCAGTGTACACCCAAAATAACTTATTGGATTATATTATAAAAACTTCAATTTGATACGCATTTATTAAATAAATAAAACTAAAAATTCAATGAAGTTATACTCACACGCCCCTTAACCCTTAGACCCAACTAATCGACCATCCAATGTATACAACTACTCAGAAAATGTCTGCTATGAAAGTTGCAAGTTCACAGCTAGATGCTTAGATCCGCATCCCCTATAAGTTAACCGCATTGATGGCAAGTTATAAGGCAGGCTATTGGTACAATATATCAAATCTTTGAGCGCATATGTGCACAGTACATCACGCACATTATCTAAATTTATTTTTCCATCAATTAGTTGAAAAGAGCAGAGAGAGATAGTTCAATATTAAACTCAACAAAAATATAAAGTTACAGGGGACACTTAAAGAATTCATCTGGCCAAAACCAGAGGGTTCAATAATTAAAGAGACAAGATAAATATGGTCCTTTTCTCACACCAAGTTTTATGAGTTTCAAGCTCTTTTCCACAGTGACAAGTTTATTGAGCACACATTCATACGAAAAATTACTACTTAGGACCGATGTCCTTCAGGGCACATATCTGCTCTTCACCCATCGCAGACATAACAGAAACCACGAGATCTTTTCCATCAGCAAATCCATCTTTAATCTATGAATGTATCCAATAAATCAAATTAAAGAGACGAAATATATATGTGGCATAAATTCATAACTAATTTTATAAAACCTAATACCTGAGTAAGTAGTGAATCATCAGTGGGAAGCTTCAGATCATCCTTGGTACTTCCATTGTCAGTCAACAAACTCACCTAAACAAAACATTCAAGTAGGTAAATAAATGATCCACTGCAATGACAATAGCATAATAATTTGTCCCTATTTCTTGTTGTGCACTTATTTGTCTTCACATTGGAGTCATAATTCTTCATTATTTATCTTTTCAAATCAACAATCTTATATTTATTCAACATGAGAGAAACACAATTTAGAAAATGCACCCCATGTCATCTTATTTTTACTTATGTGCTAATAAAAACTTGAATTGAATGTATAATTACAGGTATGAAGCACGGACACTCCGCGGATTAGGCGTGTCCCGATACGACACCAACACTTATAATTACACTGAAGTATGTAATTTTATTCAAACTATTAGTTGTGTCGGCGTGTCAGTGTCCATGTCGTGTCAGGTGTCTGTATCGGTGCTTCATAGGTTTCCAGTAAAAATCAAAAGAAAAATGTTATAGTCATTCCTTTGGTAGAATTTAATGTGAAATATTTGACTTTCTTCATGTCAGGAAAACATGGTAGAAAACAATTGTTATCTTTGAAAGAAACCTAACATAAAACATAATGTAAAAGTCAAAAGAAAAATATTAGAGTCATTCCTTTGGTAGAATTTACTGCGAAATAATTGACTTTCTTCATGTTAGGAAAACAAGGCAGAAAACAATTGTTATCTTCGAAAGCAACCTTAGTACCTTACATAAAACATAATCTCAGTTTTTAGGACATGGTAGTGCCCTCATCCCTCAACAGACATAAAGATAACAACACCCTCATTTAACCCATCATCTATATAACCTAACTCTCATTTTATATATCCATTTGAAGTTTCAACTTAATTTCCCAACTACTAAAGTTGTCACAAGTAAAAGAAAAAACTTACAAATCCATCTTCAGAGATATCAATCAACTGATAATCAGTACGATTCACATGAGGAACCTGAAAAGAGAACATAAATGATTCAGAAATGCATAAAACAAAAATCTAAAAAACATAAATGAAGAAAGAGCTGACTTACATCACAATTGTGGGATGAAGGAACAATATCTTCAAGTTTTTTCCCATTGAAAATATCAATAGCAACGAAGTGACACTTTGCATGTCCATGCTTTCCTGTTTTTGAAGTAGAAACCTCAACAACCTATCAAGATGTATTGAGAAACAAATATGGCACCCAAAAAACAAGTTAGCACAGTTGAAAATGAAAATCATAATAACAAAGAAATATTACAGCAAAACTAAAATTCCAATGTCCCTATTGTCAAGGAATTTATAGTTCAGCACAATTGATAATTCCAGGTATATTATGCTTTTAAATTAAACGTAACTCATCCTTACGGTATCAAAACCTAGGGCCTGTTTCATGAGCTTGTTTGGAAGAACTTGTGAAGACAGTTAACGACATAGTTATATATTATTTTCATGAGCTTTCTTAAAAAGAGTATAGAAAAAAACTAATAAACTTTACTTTATAAAAAGTTCATACATAAGTGCTTATGCTATGTAAGCTGTAAGTTAAGTTGATCTCTTTTCAACCTAGAACTTAATTTTTTTCACAATTATTTAATGCAACCAATGTTAGATCTAGATGTAAAATAACACCATATGTCCATGTCTCCGTTTAATACAATCAAATCAAAACAACCTTAATCATGTTCCAATTTTTATTCGCCCAGCTACCAAACAACCAAAATCAACACCATATAAACGGAAACATGTTAATTAATAGAGAAAATATACAAATATGAGTGAGATTCCAGATTAATCGAATAAGGAATTAAAAAAAAAATAGAAATCTGGGGGACAGGGAAAAGGATGAAAACCTTGCAAGGCCTGGACTTGATGACGATGTAACCATTCTTGCGAATAGTACCGGCCTGTTGAGGATAGGTTTTGGATGCTCCGGCATCGGCAGCGGGTTCAAAGTGATGTTCTTCGTCAGACATGGTGTTGGTGTTGATTGATGAATTCTCTGCGCGTGGGTAATGTGTTATGTGTGAGGAGAAGAAGATGGATGAGTTAAGAGATTTTTTGGTGCGGTGGTCCCTAACTCTCTTTTTATTCTAAACCTAATCATTCATCCCATCCTCACCGTCCGATTAGCATTCGTTTCATCTGTTCCTTTTTTGGTCTTGTGGATACATACACACGTATTTTTCAAAAATAAAATATAATTAATTTTAAATATTGCAGATAAGTATTAGCTAGATATTTTTACTACACTATTAAGATAGTAAGGCAACTATTTTTTATACATAAATAAATGGTAGATAAATAGATACTAATAAATAGTTTCTAGATAAATAAATGAAGCATAACTCTATTTTTTGTCAAATAAAACTTCATTTTTAACAATCATTTCAATGAAATTTCATAGACCTCCACTATTTTAAAATGGGTTCCACGTGTTTAAGGCCTACATGAAATGTTAAGGCATTTCTTAAAAAAAATGAAATGATAAGGCTTACATATATTTTCACACAATAAAAAATAGTCTTGAAAATATATAATTAAAGAGATCAATCAATAAATAGGATGGTATTCTCGTTACTCATTTCAATTTTATTTATAAAAGAAATTTAAGTCAATAAAATTGATATATTCAGTTATAAAATTGGATCAAATATATCAATTTTTATTGACCTAAAGTTTCTTATAAATAGAATGAAGGAAGAAAGAAAATAGTGGATAAAGGGTAAAGCAACTGCATCTTAACAATTATAATAGAATTGTCAAAATTGCATTGAATTGTGATTATTTTGGTAAGTTGAGTTAAAAATCATGCAACATTAGGTTATGTTAGCAAGACACATACCAATTTTCAAGTTTTTAGTGGATAGTTGACAACTTTGTTTCATAATAACTTATTCTCACGAACTTATAAATTTTTTTTCCATAAACTACTCCAAGTAGCATCGGAGCTTTTTTTCTTTTTTTTAAGGAAGTAGCATCGGAGCTTATAACTTATACTTTGTTATTTATCCGTTAATTTTACCGTTATCTTAATTGAAAAAAATTAAAATATATAGTTTTATGTCACTTCATGTCTATTAGTTAGTTCGACTATTAATTTTATCAAATATTACAACTCAATTTGATAACTTATCTACTCATATGATATAAGTTATTTTACCCTACCAAACCTAGTCTTAATTTAAAATCATCATAAACATATCACCGGGAAAGTAAGGACTTACAAATTTATGATTTTGTTGTTTTTAGTTTTACTGCAAATTTGTAGTTGTCCTCATGTTGTATTTTAATTTAGATTTTAGATATATAATATTATTTAGAATTGTATTTTAAGCAATATATTATTTATTATTGTCCTTCAAAAAAATTATTTATTATTGTTATTTACCGTGAAAATTAGCTAACCAATAACGGTGTTAAAAATTAAAACAACACTTGCAAACACTAATATCAACACATAGTCGATAGCTGATGTATATATCACAAAGGTAACCCTTGGCCATGTACAGTTGGACACATTTGAATGTAATGTAACTACAAAACTCTTTTGAAATAAATGTACTTTTGAGATTGCAATTTGCAAACTAACCAACCATCACATATTTGGGTGCCATTTGGATTTTGGACTCAAATTAACTACAGAGTTCTTTTGAAATAAATGTACCTTTGCAATTGCAACTTACAAACCAAGTAAAACATATTTACTGCTACATGATGAAGTAACATTACATGTCAGTTCATGTGCATATTCATCAAAGCTATATACTTCTTCATCTACCAAAAGAACTAGTGCAAGAAAAAGGATCAGCATTAAAAACAGAATTCGAAAACTTAACAGCTCCACATTTGCTCCATGGTTGCAAAGGAAACTCTCAATCTAAGTACAAAAAAAGAAAGGAAAAAAGAAAGAAAAAAAAAAAGTTAAATAAAAACACCAACATTCTTTTACATTGTTGCTAAAGGCTAATTAGTTGTAGGTTCAATATCCTTTAGAAGTCCAACTATCTGCTGCATGGTTGGTCTCTTGAAAGGTAAATCAGCTGTGCATAGATATCCAACTTTAAGAGCCTCCTCCATTTGTTCATCCGATCCTGTATCACGAATTTTCGGATCAATAGCTCTTGAAGTTTGACTCTTCCTTACAAGTCCTCTAACCCAACTTACCAAAGTTGTTGCTTCTTTATCATCTGTGTAATCATCTCCTACTGGCTTCTTTCCAGTTAGTAGCTCAAAAAGAACAACACCAAAACAATATACATCAGATTTCGGTGTTGGAGACTCAAATTCCGGTTGAGAAAACTCTGGTGGAACATAACCGGGAGAACCGCGTGCAATCTCTTCGTCCAAACCACTTCCAAAAATCTTGGCAAGACCAAAATCAGACAACCTTGGCTCCAAATCATAATCCAAATAAACACTGCTGGCTTTAACCGCTCTATGAATTATTGGAGGAGAACACCCATGATGCAGAAAAGCCAATGCTCTTGCAGTTCCAAGTGCGATTTTGTGTCGAAATCTCCAAGTTGTGAGCAATCCTTCAGAACCAACATTTTGAATTCCATTATCAGCTTCTTCCCAAGTATCTGTGCTCCAATCATCTGTGCTTTGAACACCAAGTGGCAAATCATAAAGAAGATTTTGCAAGTTTCCATTTTCCATGTAATCATATATAGCGATCCTTTGATCACCAGCTACACAATAACCGGTTAAAGGAACTAGATTAGGATGCTTGATTCTACCAAGAAACTCAAGTTCTCTTGCAGCTTCTTCATCTGTCAATGTAGAACCCACAACCAACACTTTAACTGCTACATGAATATTTCCAGGTAGAAAGCCTCGATAAACAGGTCCAAATTTTCCTTCAGCCAAAAGGGTACCTCTATCAAAATTTGAAGTTGCAGATAAGAGATCTGCAAATGTAATATTCAACAAGGGCTTCTCAAAGATTACTACCGGAACTGATGTTGCTTGTTTGACATCAGCTACCCAAGTTGTTGAATCAGTTTGGAAAGAAAATGGACCTGAGATATTCTGTTCTTCTCTGTAAGAACCTTGTTTCACTTCCCACATTTTATTTTTCCTTCTGCAACCAAAGGCTAGAAACAGAATACCAGCAAGCGCAAATATCAATGAGAGGGTTAATACAAGAGCTAGCTTCATTCCCCTGTGGCCGACGTCTCTTCTTTTTTTGAAAAAACTCGGATTTGCAGCTATTGGGCAGCTGTTAACTGATCCAAAGAACGATGTTTTCATGATATCAGGCTTGATTTCTGAGGCACAAAGGGTTAAGTTATTATAAGAGAAGTTGTATTTCTTCATCTTCGGGAGATTCTTCAAGATAGATGAAGGGACTGGTCCACTCAAATTGTTATGTGAAAAGTCAATAACTTGAAGAAGTTTATTCTTCAGTAAGGGAATTTTTCCATCAAGATGATTTATAGAAAGATCAAGTGCATTCAAATTACCAAGATGTGAGATTTCATCAGGAATGTGACCAACAAGACTAGCTTTAGACAAATTAAGATATTCCAATCCTAGGAGCATTTCAATCTTTGGGAATTTCTGTCTTGAAAATCTATTGCATGCAAGACTAAGGTGCTTTAAATTCATTGAATTGTTCAAGCTTTGGAAAATTTCTCCACTAAGCTGATTCTCAGACAAATCCAGATAAACTAAATGAGACCAGTTGTACTTTACCTGAGAAATGTGACCTTGAAATTGGTTTCTGCTAAGGTCCAAAGCCTCCAACTTTAGCACAAAGACATCTATAATAGAACCTTGAAATGAATTTCCTGAAATGTTGAGACTCACAATAGACTTCAACCTTGAAAAATTTGACACACCACCATAGATATTATTCTCAGCAAGGTTCAAAGTCCTAAGCTTAGGAAAAGCATCACCAAAACCATGTGGAAGTGTTCCACTCAGCTGATTTGATGAAAGATCAATTGAAACTAGAGAATGACACTTAAGAATCCCTGAAGGAATGCTTCTAACAAACATATTGTGGTCAAGTTTGAGAACCTTCAAACTCACAAGGGAACTCAAAGCTTCAGGAATTTCATCAGAGAAACTGTTTTTTGACAAGTCAAAGTTTTCAAGTGAACCAAAGTTTCCAATGTTGTTAGTCAATGAACCTGAAATCTTATTGGAAGAAAGATTAAGGCTTTTGAGAGAGGTTAAACTCCAAAAATCTGAAGGCAAAGCAGTGATTTTGTTGTTGCTAAGATCCAGAGAGTGAAGTTTGTTGAGTTTGCCTATGGTTGTATCAGGAATAGGACCAGTAAGACCAATACCAGAAAGGTTCAATTCAACAACATGTTCCTTATTGGAATCACAATAAACACCTTTCCAAGAACAAACAGAAGATGAAAAGTCGTAAACTTTGGAGGATGATGTTAAACCCATTTTCTTCAAAAACTCAGAGACATAGAATTCATCAGTGTTTGGTTGCTGTGAAGCTAAATGCTTGAACAAAAATGTCAAAACCAAAACAGATCCAAATACTCCTAAACCCATTTGGCAATAGTGTTCAAAATTCAAAACCAAAAAAATATCATAGATTATGGATAATATTTTACTCCATTGGAGCAAACACTTTAATGCATTCAGAATGTTCTTGAACTTTAAGACAAATACACAACGAGGATATTAGTGAATAAAAAAAATCTCATGTGAAAATGATAGATTTTTTACTGCATAGAAGGACAGAAAGTACCAAGCATAGAGTAAACAAAATGAGCTGAAACGAGGAGTAAAGGTAAAACTACTGGTTGTGTTTTTGAAGAAACAAACTGAGTTAAAGGACACACAAGGTTGTGGTTTGGACTAAAACAAGAGATTGTCTTTATCTAGACTCAAAGATTGTGGAAAAGTTGTGATGCTTTTTTAACTTGTGTGGCGTGGAAGCACTTTTTGTCATGGAAATAAAAACTGATTTTTCAGGATAACATTACCCCTGCAAATGAGGTATAGTACATGGAGTGCAATATGTGTAATTATTACGTGAGGTTAAAATGTAAGTAAAGTTTCAATCAAGATTTGAACATGAGCTTTTCTAAAACTCATTAATTAATTGACCTCAGTGACATACTAGTCTATGAGCATGCATGAAAAGGAGGTGGACATGAATGTTGTTGAGTGCAGTGGGGTGGGTTTGAGATTCATAAATGGAATTGAAATATTGTTGAGGATGACGGTTGGTGATTGTAAATATAGTATTAAAGATTTATTGGTGTGAATTTAATGATTCTTCATTGAATCACTGAGTGAGTGTGTTTATCACCGCCACTATAGGAGTAGTTGGAAAAAATCTTTTGAGTTTTAATATCCATTAACTATTCTTCACATCACTATCTCTTATTTTTCTTGTCAAATATTGTTTGATGATTAGATTCACGCATTACAAATGTAAAAAAATTTAAAAAGTTTAGAATTTAAATCTCGACATCTAGTTTGATAAGTAAAAAAAATGATTATACTTCATAAATTAATCTCTGTCAAAAAACATGTGGGACATATAAGGTGGATTATCCTTCTCTCCTCCCAACCAAAATTTTTCCATACATGCGAGCCCCAAATCAAACCTTAACCACATATTTAAAGAACACAAGTCATGTGCCACTCCGACCAATCCATCATTGGTATACACTAATCATTCTATTGCAAATATAAATATCTTATTCAAAATATTCGCCCTCATTCCAAATATACAAGCAAAACTCGAATCCGAGATATCTGAGGTCAAGACCGATCATTATACCATTAAACCACTTGAGGCTTAATTTGCTTTTGTTTACGTCTGTATATAAAACTTTTTTATGATTACTCATACTAGAATAGCTACATGGATGTACCTAGATTAGCTTGATTTTCTCTAAATAACATAAATCCGAACATAGGCCACGTACGTGTACTTCGGTCCTTGTGATGTTTTAGTGCTTCCTTGATATTGACAGTACACCCTTCAAATGTTAAGAAACGTTAATTGTCTATGGAGAATGAGAGAATTAAACAGGTCTTTTGATTTTTTTTTTTAATGGTCAAAACTGAATTACAATTTTGTACGTAGAATTTATGTGAATATAAAGTACAGGGCCAAGAGTATAATAAGTTGAAAGTAGTATTGTATTATTATTATCATCGAGATTGTCGTAAAAAGGATAAAAAGATACCCATTTACGATGGGAGACCTGCTAAGCTCATCCATCGTAGAATGCGTCAAAAAGTAGTACACATTTCAAAATCACTTAATTCAAATAAAATGATGTTTGGACATTAGAATTTCGATATTAAATACGGTCTATTTTAAAAATACGATTAATTTGTAAAAGATATAAACTAAACAAAAAAAAATGGAAATAAATATATACTCCCTCCGGTCTCAAATATAAGATAAGATTCCTTTTTTAAGTTCATTGAATAGTTAATGTATTTGGTCTACATTGTAAAGCAGATACATTAATTATTCAATGAACTTAAAAAAAGAATATTTTCTTATATTTGAGACCGGAGTGAGTATATTGCAAGAAAGTTATGAGGGTAATGATTTTTGTTCCATTTTTCTTTATACTCCCTTTTGGTCTTTATTATAAGAAGGAAAAAAAACATCAAAATCAATATAATCATTAATTTTGTAACTTTTTGAATGTTTTTGCATATATATTATCATAAAAATTTATGAAGTATAATACATTCATTAATATTAAAAAGGTAAACATTAAATGAGGGCTAAAAAAGTCTTTTACACAAGAAATACATCTTAAAAGTTGCGACTTTTATTTATAAATAGAACCAATTTTGTCTCATAAGTCCTAACTCAACCGACAAAAATACCGAAATTGTTAGGCTGGACATCATGACCGGGGTTCGAACCCCGTACCTCCACTTTGTGTGTGTGAATTTACGATGACTTTGTCATCTCTTCTATCTAAAAAAAATAGAACCAATTTTTTTAAAAAAGTTTATTATATAATGAACCGGAGGGATTTATTTTTTTACTCTTGCTATTAATATTAGATTATAGTGTTGCAGTATAAGACCCCTCTACCTCTCATTTTTGACCTAAAAAAGTTATGACGTGAAAAAATTACATAACTATTTAATGGTAGCTTCAAAAAATTGTTGAAAATTAAAAGAATGACAAATAATTCAAAGTTTGAATCCTTTCATCACCCTCAAAATAAGTTACATGTTGAGCCAATATTCTAAACCCCCTCCTGACTTCTCTTGGACATAATCCAGCTGCTTCCCCTATTGCATGAGTACTCACTCCCTCATACCATTACCCCCTTCTCTTTCTTTGCATGTTTTTTCATTAAATTTTGGGGATTTGATCTTTATTGTGCAATTAATGTTGTTGGTACAAAGAAAAGTTCACAGTTGTTACCAATATTTTAGCTATATTTCCATTATCATGGTCACCCAACCCACCAAGTCCCTTTTGTCCAAACAAAAACAAAACACTGAGTCCCAAAAATAAAATAAAAAATTACTATTTTTAGTTGTCATAACACATGCAATAAAGAAAGAATCAATTCAAAATAAATTTAACAACTATAATACTAGCATTTGTTATTAAAAAATATTAGTATAAAATGACAAATAAAATAAGAAAGAAAATAAGGAATGAGTAATTTTCAATGGATTAGCCAGGTTTCTTGCGTTCTTGGTAGATCAAAATGCATTTTTTTTGACTTTTGAAACATAAAATAAGTCCCCATTTTCCAAAGTGACCCCGCAATTTATGCTCGCTAGGATGCAATTCACATAATGCGGGCCATTATACTTAACCAATAATCTACCATGTGGACCATCTAGTAGGTGACCATATTTGATTTGAGAACTTTACTTTAAAGTGTAAACTATCATCCATTTTCACTTTGGATTTTTGAGCCCTTTTCGGCCAGTTTGTCGTATCACGTGAAGCAATTCAACAGGGACCAATATTTTGCCCACATGAGGATTTTTTCCGACTTTTTCACTAATATTCATTTTACTCAACAAAATCAATGTGAGTCTCTAACACTTCAAAAATACAGTGAGTTTTACAGCAGTAGTTTCATTTAATACAAGAGTGAGTGACTATTAAAGTAAGTGTCAAAAATAGAGCATTGATATTGCATGCACTCTATGGGTTAAGGAAATGATGCGGTATATTATTATTTTATTGAGGAAATGATGTTGTATGTAGGTTTTCTTTCTCTGTTTCCATTTTATTTTTGTTTTTATTTTTACCTGTTGTCCATCAATCTTTACTTTTACTATAGTTCAATTATGTGTCTCATTGTGACATGCTCATGCTCTTATGGGGGTGGGTCTACAGACCATATATATAATTCGTTTTTATCTCTATGGCACAACTTGTTTGGATCTTCATTGGGGAAATTCCACAACCCTCTATTATGAAGACAAATCTTCACATACACGAAATACATTATTTAGTTTTCACTTATGGCAAGTTGGCCTCTATGTGAAACATGCGCAAAAAGTCAGCTTTTGACAAATCTCCGAGGTTGGGTCAATAAGCATAAACATCGAAAGTTCATTAAAAAAAACATAAATATAGGAATTCTTTTTGTTTAAATTAAATACATGAAAAGGTAATTTTTGTGTGGAAAAAATGTTTATAATAGCTAATTAGAATAATAAAAAAATATAAACTAGACATTGTCTAATGTACACAAGTATATTAGTCTTACATCATGTATAAGATTGATTTTACTATTGAATCAATAAATCTTTGTATATTTAATTTAATTTAATGATGGAACTTATTGATTCAATGATAAAAATAACATTATGCATGATATAAGATTTAGCTCACTTGTACATCATAAACTTGACACATAAAATAAATAGTACTATTTAATAATAAATTGATATATTTTTTGTTTATAAATAAAATGACAAAACTACTTAAACTCACTCACTATATGAGGTTTCAGATTTAAACTCAGCTTGGGTAAATATCCATTGAACTAAGCCTTACCTAAAATTCATACATTATTTTGATATTTATGTCATTGAATATATTTATAACTAACTATGTTTCGATTATGTGTTTTCTTTAATAAAAATAAAAAAAGTTTCAATTATGTGTGTGTGAGAGGGACGCACTAAGAAGACCGTACACAAAATTATGAAGGGAAGGGATGAAAAAAATAGAGCGGCGTCAGCGTTGAATGATTTGCATTGATAGTCAAGGATGGATAGGGGTTCATGAGTAACATTGACACATGAAATGTACCGACAAAATGGCTAATAATAATCATAGCATCTCCACTAGTATTATCATGGTATCCATTTTCTTAATCATGCAACTATACTTGTTCTTCAAACCACGTCAAATAAGTGTTTCTGTACCACTCGGATGGGACTATCAAATTGGATTTCACGCAGTCAGTTTTTACACCAGTGTTTTTTGAGGTATACATTCGCGTGTAAATATATTTTAAGGAAAAAAAAACTAAACATATTTTAGCAGTACTATACTTATATCTCTAAAAAAAGTAACATCACCATCTCTTCAAGAATAAAAAACAACCAATCACAATGCATTATTTGTCACAATTTAAGGAGGTGTGGTTGAAAAATAGAAAGTGAACAAATACAACATAAAATAAACACTCGCCAACTGTATGGAAAAACTTTCGCTATGTTATCTCTCGCTGGAAATAGCATTTTCCAACATATTTATACTTGTGTTTAATCATGGAGATTCTTTTCTAGAGTTGGTTGCGATCAATTTAAGATGTTTGTTCCCTTTAATATACGCTTTTTTATTATTACATGCACCCATCCTAAACCAAACTTCAGACTAAAATAGTAATTAAGAACTCAATATTTTACCATTTGGATATCGTACCTTTTATTTTTTCTTTGACGAAAAGTCATACCATTTTTTTTTTAAAGGAATGTCATACCATTTTCTTAATCACGCCTTTTTACTTTTTCTTCAAACCACAACACAAGTTGCATGAAGTCGAATACCCTTATTAGAGGTGTATTGTATTATTTGAACAACAATTTATGTGATAATTTTTAAGACAATCATAAATTTATAAAAAAAGTATGTAAACCAAAGCAATAAGGATGAAAAGATAAAAACATAACGTGCGTATGAAAAAGAAAATTATCACAAAATAGTTGTACAAATATTATTTCTCATTTATTATTAGGACAGATTAAAAAGAAAATTATCACAAAATAGTTGTACAAGTATCATTTCTCATTTATTATCAGGACAGATTAAATAATCACTTTGTGAGTAATTTCTTTTAAGGAATTTGAGCAAAAAAAACTTTATGGGATTAATACCTATTTAAGGGATTAACAGACTTTATTTTATAAGTCGATTTTGTAAGTGATTAGCAGACTTTATTTTATAAATCTGTTTTGTAAGTGTTTCAATTCAACACAATCTAAATTCTAATAGAATACACTGTCAATTCACTCATGCCACGTTAGTTAAGGTGACATCATAAAAGATGACCCCAAAAATGACATGGGGGTGAAAATCTAGAAAAAAGTTAAGCACTGCGACCAAAAAACAATTTTTTAAATATGAGGATTAAAACTTCAATTTTTTTTTTTTTATAAAAGATCAAAAGTTCATTTAAACCAAAAATTGAAAAGATGCACGACATTAACCTCAACGATGAAAATTTTAAAATGGTCCAAAACATTAATATAATTTTATAAAATATCAATAACATATAATTACAATAATATAGTTTTTTTTCCCTCAAAAAAATAAAAAAAATAATATAGTTTTTTTTAAAGACTTTACAATAATCAATAGTGTGTGTATCTATATATATATATATATATATATATATATATATATATATATATATATATATATATATTGGGGT
>Ga0315914_1002534_pt1 | contig 27934 bp, 12 predicted proteins | sample MpolenodulesMG_FD_203920 | JGI IMG/M metagenome (GOLD analysis project Ga0315914, IMG submission 203920) | Medicago polymorpha root nodule microbial communities from Los Angeles, California, United States - elongated nodules | ecosystem: Host-associated > Plants > Roots > Nodule | place: USA...
TATATATATATATACCAAGTTAATGCATGAGAGTACCTGAGGGAAAGAATTCTGAAAGAGAGTTCTGTGAAGTGTAGGTGAAGTCTGAAGGGATGCCATTGTTGGCTTGGATTTTGCAAAGAAAATGAATCTTGTTAGTTATTGTGTTATATTGTTCTATCTATGTGGTTGGAGGACATTCTTCTAAATTTGACTTATCCATTGTGCTAAAAGTGTAACCACAACCTATCCTCTCCTTAATATTTCTTTCTATACCCAACATCACATCACATCACTATTATATGGTTAAATAAGGATTTTTATCCTATAATTATAGTCAATTTTGTTTTTAATCCTCGTAAAAATTTGATATGTTTTAGTTCTTATAATAAATTTCAATAGATAATTTTAGTCTATTAAATTAAAGTTTGTTTAATTATATTTAAACTTTTAAATTTTTTAATGATTTTTTATGGACTCATTTAAATATTATAAAAAGTTTATCCAAAAAAAATTAGCTCAAAATTTGATTTTTAGATCCAAATTTTCATTAGTTTTATCTTGAATATTTGACGTTTAAAAAAATTCATATTTAATTCATTACATGTTGTAAAATTCTAATTATTTATAAAAGAATTTCTAACAGTGTTCTTAAAATGTTTGTAAAAAATCATTCTTTCAAGAAAAAATATTTGTAGAAAATCATTGAAAAATTTAAAAGTTTAAGCATAATTAAAAAAGTTTAAATAAACACCGACTAAAATTATGTGCTGATTAATTATATAAAGACCAAAACATGTCACTTTTTATTATGGGGACTAAAAATAATTTTTTCTATATTTATAAGGACTAAAATCTTATTTAACCCTCTTTTATATACACTAAAAAAAATTGAGTTTATTATAAGTGTATTTTGTGTAAAATTATTACTAAGCTTTATTATAGAAGTGTATTCAATATTAACTTTATATATTAGAATACAAATTAGTAATATTAATTATGATTACTAGCGAAAAGACGGGCACTACATTTTTATGAAATTTTTATTTTGATTAAAAGTAAAAATATAAATGCTTTTTGCTTTCAAATTATAAAAAATAATAAATCAAACTAATGATGATTATCTATTTGAATGACACCAACAATATAACAAAAAAATATAATCTAAATTCTTATTTTTTTTTAATAATACCAACTACACTCTTTATTATAGAAAAAAAGTTGTTTGAGGATATAATTGGGATAATAAAAAAAGAAGAGTAAATTACACTCTCCTCCCCTTAAAGATGCTTGAATTACACTCCCTTTCCCTCTTATGTTAAAATATACACTTTCCTCCCTTGAAAAATAAAATTAATACTCCTCTCCCCTATAAGATGCTTGAATTACAACCCACTCCCTTAATATGAACTACACTTTAATCTATTTTAACATAAATAAATATTTTTATAATATATATTAATTTTGAATCACCATTTAAAAAATATATATTCGTTTCTTTATAATCTAAATGTCAATGACAATTAAATTTAATTATTTTGTTATTAATTTTATAATTTAGAGTATAAAATTCAGTTTTAAATAACCATACTTAATCGACTTTAGTAATTTTTCACATATTTTAATTTTATTTTAGGTTGTTTCATATTTTATAATGGGGTTTAAAACAATATGTTAATGAAATTGTGAATAAAAAGTAGAGAAAGATATGTATTCAAAAATTGATTATATTAAAATGAACCCACAATGCTATTTTTCTTTGAAGTGTGGTTGATTATTTTTTTACTAGATTATTAGAAATAAAAAAAATTATTGAGGGACTAAAGCGTAGATTTTAACTTAAGAGGGGAGGGGAATGTAATTCAAGCTTCTCTCAAGGGAGGAGAGTGAAATATTTTCTAATATGTTTTGAATAAGAGGGGAGGGGAGTGTATATTTTAACGTAAGAGGGGAGGAAAGTGTAATTCAAACATCTTTGAGGGGAGGGAAGTGTAATTTACTCAAAAAAGAAAGTATAGATATACACATCTAGTTTGTTACACTTTTTAAAAGATAAGTGGACATATATATACTCATATCGTGTTTGTTACACTTTTATTTTAATATTTGAATTTACTCATATCTATTTGTTATTTGCATTAAAAGTTGAGGGTAATTTAGGAAAAAGGAAAAGCCAGTCCAAAAGAGCAAAACATGATATTTTCTTTATATATAGTATAAATAATAGATATTAGAAAGAAAAAAAAAATCAAATTCACGGTAATTTCAAACGGAGCTTATATAGAGGAACACATTTTTGTTGGAACAAAGGGTGTTTCTCAAAATCACCTCTTAAGTTTTGATGATAACAAGATATTAAAAATTATCAATTGGATATGCTAATCAATTTGTTCAAGTGTACATGATCCAAAATTAAAGTACTATTCATAAAGATTCTGATTGAACAAGTCAAAGAGCAAATGAATTTTATTTGAAGCGTAAAGCGTCTGGAAGAATGCGTCTGAAGAAATGCGTCTGAAGAAGTGCGTCTGAAGAAACGAGTCTGAAGAAGAGCTCCTGAAGACACGTCATCAAAAGCAATGGTCATCAGAAGCATCTCGCCAGAAGCTACTTCACCAGAATTGACAAAGTACGATGTACGAAGTGTACAACCACGAACTCTGCAACCACCATCTCTGCAACTTTGTCTCTGCATCAAGACAAGAATAACAGTAACATTGCTGCAGACATTGTTCCTTTTCAAATGGAATGGATTTGAAATTAGTTCTTCATAGGACAATTATCAAATCAGGCAAAGGATCAATGGTGAAGAATCAAAGCTTCAAGCAAGACAAGTTGATGTAACGACTAATTCTCAACATCTCTCAAATCCTCTCTATATATGGATAAAGACAAGAAGATACATATACAAGGTCAATACTCTCTGTGCAAAACGTCGAAAACAAAACATCAACAACTTAGAGAATTCTTACAATAGTTCATATCTTAGAATTCTTAAGTGTCTAGAAAAACAGAGTCTGTTCTGTTTCGTATTGTATTGTGAATACCTCTGATTGTATATCAAGTATTCAAAACCTTATTCAATTCTTTGTAATTGTTAAGATAAGTCTCTTTCAGTAGTGATTGAGCAAAGGAAGTCTCTTGGAGTTGTCCTTGAGCATAGAAGTCTCTTTCAGGTGTGATTGAGCATAGAAGTCTCTTGGAGTTGTCCTTGAGCATTGAGAAGTCTCTTTCTTGTGTGATTGAGCAACTTGTAATTTGACATTACATTTTAGTGGGAATCTCCTTGGAAGTGCAAGGGGGACATGACTACTTCCGGGTTGTGGAAGGAACCTGTATAATTGCTTGTGTTCTTTCTTTCTCTGTTCTCTTACATTTATCCGCTGCACTAAAACTCTGAACTACTTCAGACTCTGAACTACTTCAGACTCTGAACCTGAGAATAGTTCTTCAGAACGTAAGGAAGAAGTTTTTGAAAACACAATTCAACCCCCCCGGTGGTTTTTCTCACCTTCAATTTTTTCTATTTTTTTTTGTCAAATAGCTTAATTACCTCTTATAAAAATAAAAAATAATTAGTGACTAGAATTTTATCTTATCAATTCACTTAATTTTCGACCATTTTTTCTTATCATTTTGTACTTTGGTGATTTTTTTTTTAAACTTAAAGATTACTTATTGTTCCTCTATCAACGTGGTTTAATTTTGAAACTCTAATTTAATAAAATGAATATATCAAATATGATTTTCTTTTTATTAGTCAACTACAATGTCCATCCATCAAAACCCTTCCCATTTCTATATTCTCTTCTACTATCATATGTTATTGTGAGTGTTTGATTATATTTGGTAGAAAAATCAATTGTTGTTGTTTCTCCATTGTGGAAAAAAACTTCATTCAACTTAATTGCTAAAACAGAAAACATATACAAGATATATGAAATTAAAATGACTGAAATTAAATTGTATATTTGCAATTTTGACGGATATATTCTCTCTCATCTAATAACGATTTTGTTACAAAAGATAAAAAGAGTTAAAAGATGCATGTCAAATAATTAGAACGAGGTATTGTTACTTTTCATAATTAGATAATAAATTTTAATGAAATTTGATTTAATTCAAATTTAAATTTCGAATAAAACTAATACTATTTAATATAACAGTATTTGCTACGGTGATCTGTTTTATAAGTTTTCTTCTGCCACACTCTATATAAATAGTTCCGACTTATATCAGGTTGTTAAGCTTTTTCACTTATATGTGCTTTGAACAAACTTGCATCGGAGTGGTGAGATAGTTCTTCCGTATCTTCTTAGGTATGAATCACTTATCCCTACATTCTTTCGTTATAATTTTTATGTATCGTGTGTCGGTGTTCTATATTTGTTTGAAATTAATATTCTCAACGTATCCGGTGTTCGTGTTAGAGATCGTGCTTGATAGGCTGTCTATGTTTAATTTACGTTATGACCATCTAGGTATTCTATTCAGATCATAAACTCGTAACAAAATTGAAGTTAACAAAAGTTGGCCAAATTACAACGGGCCCTTCAAGTTTGAGGTTTACAACAGATTAATTTTAAGTTATTTTGGTCACACATAAGTCCTCCAGGTTAGAGTTTTGCAACAGATTGATTTTAAGTTATTTTGGTCACACGTTTTTAAGTCTTTAAGTTTGTAAACGTTATCCATTTACTCCTTCTGCCACATCATCGTTTTTGTAATGTTTGGTTAATAAAAGGACTAAATTGAAAACGTTTACAAATTTAAAGACTTAAAAGACTTATGTGTGATCAAAATAACACCAATCTATTACAAACCTCAAACTTAAAAGAATTATGTGTGACCAAAATAACTTAAAACCAATCTGTTGCAAACTTCAAACTTCTGGTGTAATTTAGCCACAAAAGTTTGAGACTTTGAGTTTTGCTTTACAATGCTATTTGTCAGTGACATAATTATATATTTAAAAAAAAAAAGTTAATAGTTTTTATCTCTGTAAGATTCATTCTTCTGTTTGTATTTGTAAAATGCAATCCTCACCTCAAAAGCCAGTTTTCTGGAGTTGTGTTAGGCCCAACCACGATTTCTAACAATGTCTTTGATAACAAATTTAGAATATTGATCATGCGAAGAAGACTATGTTGACACAGTATTACAATTTTACAGACCAAATCAAATATTTACTAAACTTTCCTCTTTAATTCTCAGCACATTCGAGTGTAATGAAAGTGAGAATTAATTTTTTTAAAATAATTTGTCACCGGCCCGTTTATGTTGTCAATTTCACCGTTTTCATATTTACTACGTCGGTCTGTGTATCATTGCATGTTTTATGTATGTCTAATTTGCAGCCATACTTTTTCTGTTAGATCATGGGAGGCATAATGTCATCTCCAGTAGGCTTACATAAGCTCCAAAGACATAATGTGGGTGATGGGAAAGATATGATCAACAATTTACCTGATGATATTCTGCCTTGTATTCTTTCTTTTCTCCCTATCAAAGACGCTGTCCGAACTTCCATATTAGCAACAAAGTGGAGGTATTTATGGACCAATGTATCCGTCATTGACTTTGAAATTGGTCATGTTAAGTCAAATAATTCAAAGTCGGCGGATTACCTCTTAGATCAAGTGGACAAAATACTTCACAAATCTAATTGCGTAGTAAGACTCTGCGTTAAAACACAAGGAGGTTCCGTCGGTGTAGGTAAAGTTAGTACTTTTATATCTTCTGTTGTGAAGCACAAAGTACAAGATCTTACAATTTCCCTAGAACATCTAGAAGGTAGGTTTGTGTTACCGAATAAGTTCACAGCGTCATATACATTAAACAAGCTGCATTTGGAATTTCCTCGCGCTCTATATATTCCTAGTGGTATTTCTTTTCCTGGTCTGAAAACATTAGTAGTTTCAAAGGTTTACTTTGGAAATGAGAAGTCGGTTGAACGACTCTTCTTAGGGTGTCCTGTTCTACAAGAGTTAACCTTGGATAAGTGTTATTGGAGGAACCTAAAGAATATTCATATTGCGATTTTCACATTAACGAAGCTGACCATCTATTCTGACCATTGGTTTCTAGATTATAATGATTCGGACAAATGTACAATCACGATTGATGTTGTGAATCTTTTATCGCTATGTTGCACAAGCAATCCAGAAGTAGAATTTTTCCTTGTTAAACCAACCTCCATAGTTGATGCAAATATAAATCTGGGGTGTTGCAATTTACCAGATAAACAATATTCAGGTCAATGTGCAATTGAGCTATTGAGTGGATTAAGTAGCGTAAAGTCTCTCAGCTTATCAGACGATTTTCTTCGGGTATGTTTGATTTTTTTCTTCCCACCGTTTTCATTGCATTTTTCTTTATAGCACAATAATCAAACTATTTATGCTTTTTGTACTAGTGTCTTGAGTATTCAAAGGATACTCTCCATCATCTTCCTTCATTTCAAAATTTGACACATCTGCTTCTGAGGACTAACACTTTCACTGGTGAAGTAGTAATGGACATTCTCCTAAAGACTCCTAATTTGAAAGCTCTTCATTTTCATGCGGTACATCTTCAATCATGCTTCACTTCTATTATGTACCATGTTTCAAGGTTAAAAATAATATTACTCACGTCAATTGACTTGTTTATATTTATTTTTCTGTAGGGATTTGAGTCATTCATGCATCTTAAAGACGACTGGACATTACTTTCAGTGCCTTGCTGTTTCGAATATTCTCTCAAATCATTTTGTGATTCAGATTTTCGTGGACTTGAACAACATATCCAATTTATTAATTTTGTTTTAAAAAATGCTAAAGTTTTAGAAGAGATCCGGATAGTGTGTTCGAGCGATATATCAATTGATCTGGCTAATATCAAAAGCCAGTTGGAAGCTGTAGTCCCCAAAAGCTGTCTCATGACATTTCTGTAGTTGGACTGCCAATACTAGTTTATGGAGCATACTCATTGTGAATGGAATCAGTTTATATATAGATATTATTGGACTAACTCTATTTTGTTTCTCTGAAATTGAATTCTTTACCATGTAGTAAGTTGTTTAACTTGAGTTGAGCTTTTATAGAAAATCAGTTTGTAGTTTGTAGAAGTGTGTATTTTTAAGAAAGCATATGAAATAGGAAATGTTTGTGTAGTTGATAAAAAAATTCATTTGCCGTTTAGAGGATAAAACACAAAATTATATTAGCTGATTTGGTCTTGTACACATATTATTCCATGATTTGATTGAATCAACTAATATATTCTTGCAAGAATAATGCAAGTTGAACTTAAGGAATTGTATTATTAGTTTCAACAATTAGAGTTCAATATTTGGTTATTACTTAAAAGCAGTTATGCTTCTAAATGATCTCAGGAGGTTCTGATCTTGAGATCATTGACATAACTTCAATCTTGAATGACATGAAAGTTAACTCAAAATCACTGTATTGTCCAATGTCTGAGTTGCTGTGGAGTATCACGGTATTTCGTAAGCTTCTACACTTGTCTAATGCATGTTCATATTATGCAAAACTCGATATTTTTCTATGGAGACTATTGTTTGTTATCAACAGATACTTAGGTGTCTTCTTTATGTAGTAGTCTAGATTAGATACTGATCTTCGGATTCCTTTCCTCCGTCTCGTTGACCATCTTAGCATTCTGCTGATTTTCTGTCATAAGTACTGTTTTTGGTACTTAGCTTTATCATAATTGCACTTTGTTGTGTTCTAGCTTCCATCATAGTTGTTATTCAAATTGTTACATCATTTTAATTCTGCCTGAACAGATATAGCTGCTTTACAAACATGCTGCCGAACTGCGATGGTCATAGCACACCTCACCTCGTAGTTGGAGCTTGAGGGGTGTCTTCTGCCCTGCTGCATTACCACCACACCAACTTGTGCTTATTTTTTCCTTGCAGTGCTTATTTTCTCTTATTGATATTGTTATAAACTCAACATGACAAAAAAACTTGCACTCCTTTTTATTGGTTGTGGCTAAAAGGTTTGAAGTTAATGCATTCAAGGAAATGAACTAAGGGATACTCAATGCCCTAGCTGCTCTACAGACATGCGGCTGAACTGTGATGGCCATAGCACACCTCGCCTCCTAGTTGCAGCTTGAACGGTGTCTTATCCGCCTCATTGCAAGGCTCTCCTCCAGACTTGAACAGTGCGTCTCCCCCACTGCGTTGATTTCTGCCCTTACCACCACACCGACTTGTGCTTGTTTTTCCTTGAGAAGCTTAGTTTCTCTTATTGATATTGTAATAAATTGAACATGACAAAGACTTATGTGTAATGCAGCTCTAGTATCAACTGTGCAAGTGGTTTGTATCTAATACACAATTTAGGCATTTTATAGAAGAAAGAAGAGGTTCTAAAACTGTTCTGTAACCCACTTGGGTTGGTCCGGTGGTCTTGACTTGGAACCTTAGAATGTGCTCCTCTCAGGAGTCTCAAGTTCGATTCTTTCCATTGCAAATTTTGGTGGGATAGTTTAGTTTCTTAAAAAAAAACTATTCTGTAATCTATTTCGCATTCAACTATCACTAACATCGAAATTTTACAAAACAAGAGATTTGGAAACTATCACTCCTGGTTTTTGTCTTAAAGATATTTGTATTTCTTATTGCAAGTGCTCAGTAGTGGTTTATGTATTCTTTGTTTTCACTTTGTCCTGGATGCATGAGATTATATGCTTTTATGCATTTCATAAAAAGTGCTTTTATGTATAAGCATGTTTATAGGCCATCAATGATTTATTTGAGGTCATACCTGCAATGACATTTTGCTAATAAACAATTTAGAGAGATAACTTTTAAGTTGATTTTTAGTCTACTATTCTAATATTAACTCAGCAGTTTTTTGTAGTTAGCTTCACATTTCTCATGTTGTACATGTGAGGTGTTTTTTATTAGTTATTAATTGCTATGTATTTCTATTTCTAATTAGATGAATGATTTATATGCTGTCAAAACTTATCACATTAATGAGTGGAAGTACTTTTGAGTTGGATTTGTGCATTATAAATATTTATTTGTTCCCTGCAAATGTTATTTTGTCATATCAGTTCATGTGCAAGCAACATAGTACCTAGAAAAGAAAAAAGAGATTATTTTGATATTAGCTTTATGTTCTTGAAGTTTGATTAACTTAAAGTTCTCATTCTGATTTTCTGATTGGTTAGGATGAATTGTGTGCTTAATTAGGTTGTTTGGTACTATTAGTTTGTCTATACATCATCGTTTGGTTTTTCTATGCGTAATTGTAGATACCTGAAACTATTTAAGAGGTTGACCTTTTTCATAAATGTTTTTTCATACGCATTGGTCACGATCAAACAATATTTTTTTATACGCGTTGGTCAGAATCGAACACTAAGCCAAATAATTAATGTATCCAAATATCTTAAATAACATCAAATGGATATATAATGAAAACTATCCAAAATGTTTGCCTATATGAAAATAAAAAGTAATATTAATGGACTTTTAAAGGTAAAACCATTAATCATCAACCGAAAAAAGGTAATACTAAACAAGATTTTTTTTAATTTGTTTCCAGAAATTTTAAATTAAGAAAAACATTAAATTGTATATACAAAAGAATCAAATTTTTATAGTAATGTTTTTTTTTCTTCCCTTTCTCAAGCATAAGACATGTCACCTTTACAACTATAGTCAAGGTCCCTTCAAAAAAACTATATCAAGGTCATCAAAGTCATTTCATTTATTCATAGCATACAACCATCATTATTGACCGTGACTTTACCAAAAACACCCCTTTTTCCAGCTCTGCATGCATGCCATTCTTGTCACAGCGCACTCTCACTATATCATTGTTCTTTTATTTAAATTTAAAACCAAAAAGGCATCATAATGATAATAAACAAATAAAAATACATCATTATCCTTTTATTTGTAGCAAAATACTAAAATAAAAAATAGTAATAAATATTTAAAGTAAAATTACACACGTATCACTAAACTTAATTTCAAATATACGGTTGGTCCCTATAAATATATTAACCTTTTGTTTTAATTCTCATAATTTCTTTTTTTTACTTTTAGTCTCTCAAAAGTTTTTCAACATCATTTTTGATCTTGCTTTTAAGTCAACTTAAATGTAAACTTTATATTTTTGAATGAAATTGTACACAAATGTGTAGAATATTATAAGAATCATTCCAAAAAAATTCTAATTTTTTTAGGAGAGATTCTTATGAAAGGGGTGCAAAATTGATGATTGAAAATTTTTGAAGACTAAAGGATCATTTTTTTGAAGTATTAAAACAAAAAATTGGCATATTAATAGGGATAAAAAAAGATATTTAACATTTTTATTTCTTTTAGTCATTTTCATCTTTCAAATTTCAAATCTAAAATCCATATGCAAATCTCACTAAAATGTCATAAATTTAAAGATTAAGATATTACAAAATTAGAGAAGCTTAAATTTGAAACTTGAAAATCATTTGCAAATAGACTAAAATGATGTGAAATAAATAAATAAAGAAAATAAAAAATGATACAATTGCTATTTGAAATTAGATTAAAGGACTAAGAAAGTAATATTTTGATGTGAATTAAGTATCTCTATCAAGAAGATACTTTTATTTTATTTTATAACCTGTGATTCTAACTCTGATAATTCAAATCTTGATCGTGAAGTAAGTACAATCTAACAAAAGTTTGTTCTACTAGCAAATCAAACTCAATTTTTTCAAATAATTCGTACCCAAGGTCATTTAAATAAGATGATGCGAGTCCCTCCTAACTTAAACAACATCTTTTCTGATTTTGAATTTAGTCTTAAACATATAAAAATGTTAAAAACTCAATAATTTTAGAGATTAATTTTCACAGTTACGCGCAAAAGATATTTGTTTTACTAAGGAAAAAAAAGATTTGATATTTAAATAAACTCATTAACTAGGTGACATAAATTGGTTGGTTCTACCATTCAAATACTTTTCGAATATTTAATTAATTGAAAGAAACACCCATAAAGTTTTCTAGACGCCGGCGTTTGACCGTTAAACCTAACAAACCAAAGCCAAAAACCCAAATTCGCATTCACAAAGTTCGCATTCTCCACCGCACCGTTATCATTTTATCTCTCTTCACTTTTCTAACCGTTTCCGTATCTGAGCTACTGCATCGCTTAACGGCGACGACGGTGCCGGCGAAAGCCACCACGACGTCGTTCGCCGGAAAATCAAAAAAATCATAACAATTATCATTTAATTAATTATTATCTTCAACAATTCTCACAGAATTTTCATTCGATCTGTGTTGAATTTGAGAATTTTGCATTCAAATTTTGAAGATGATGATAAACCGAGGATTGTTCGGGTGGTCCCCACCGCACGTGCAACCGTTAACGCCGGTATCGGAAGTTTCCGAGCCACCGGAATCGCCGTCGCCATATGCAGACCCTAACGGTGAAGTTTCGGCGACACAAACGGTGGAGGAGGAGGAAATGGAGGAGGAAGAGGAAATGGAGCCGCCTCCATCTGCGGTTCCGTTTTCGAAGCTTTTCACGTGTGCTGATCGGTTTGATTGGTTTCTTATGGCGGTTGGTTCGGTTGCTGCTGCGGCGCATGGTACTGCGCTTGTTGTTTATTTGCATTATTTTGCTAAGATTATTCATGTGTTAGCAATGGATGATCGGCAGGTGAATTCGCAGGAACGGTTTGATCGGTTTGCTGAGGTTAGAATTTGATAATTCTTTGCTTAAAACCCTAGTTATTGTTTTTGAATTTGAATTTGAATTATTGTTTTGTTTCTTTGTTTTTTGCTTTGTAAAATGATTTGGCGTTTAGATGTAATTGATACTTGAATTTGGAAATTTGATTCTCAAAATCATGGAATAGCTTGTGAGCACAACTTATTATTTATAGAACTTATGATTTATAGAGTTTACTTGGGTCGGATACTGACACGTGTTGGACACCGGACACGCCTTTGATCATAAGTGTTGCTGCTTTAGAGGTGTTCGTTTATGATAGTTTGATTTTGCTCACTTGTAAGCATACATGGTTTTAAACTGTGGTTGCAGTTGTAGTTACGCCTTGAACCTTTATGTTGCGGTAAAATGTGGGAAATGCGGGTGCAACTGCGTTTGTGGACTATATTTTGGGGAAGTAATACTTAGGGTTTAACTATGCATATGAATGTGTGTCTTGTATGTTGTTCATGTTGTCTTATATGCAATAGACAACATGTACTGCTAAGATCTGTTTGGATTGACATATTTGAATTTATTTAGTGGCATAAATACTTGCTACTCTGTTTCAGAGAACCTATGAAAACTTATGACATGCTCATAAGTTTTTTTTTTTTTTTTTTCAGCTTATCTCCATAAACTCTCCAGAATAGCTTATGAAAACAAAATAACTATAAGAAAACAATTTGACTTTATTTTATCTGATATTATAGAAATAGTTTATTCATAAGCACCTATATTATAAGCACTTATGCTACAAGATGAAAAATAAGTTGTTGCAAAACAAGGCCTTACCCAGTTTTTGGCTTCATGTCTGAACTAAATTGGTCAACATATGCAAACATCAATGCTTAGAAAATCTTCAAGCCAGATTCTCCAACTGGAAGTTCAAGAAATTGTTTAGTTCTGCTTATTTTTATCATGAATTTGGTTGCTTTTGAAAACTAATTGTTTTCACTCCCCGCAGTGCACTCTTTTCATTTTCTTTTAGTAATTGCACCTCTTGCATTGAACCAGGGCTGTGTATCTTTAGGTTTTTGCATGATTGATTTTTCTTGGAATTTATATTCCTTGTCAATCTGTATACATTTATGATAACATATTGTTTAGTATTATTGAGATATTTTGGCCTATCCTTACTAAATAAAATCGTCCTGGATTACCTGGTTCTGTTCACGTGGGTTTGTCATTAGTAATTTCATGACTCAGGGCTATCCATAGTTTGTTCAACTCAGTGAGTTTATAGTTAAACGAGTCCTACACCAGTCGGTTGGTTGAGTCATGGAGCTACTATTTAAAGAAGTACTTCTCATCAACCTGAGCTTTTGGAACTCGAATATGCCCTGTTTTGCTTTATAACATTTTTGATCTCATAACCATACACGACGAATGATAGAAGGGATTAGGATTTAATGACTCTGTTGTCGATAGCGGCCGAACGCGGCGCGGAGCGGCCAAAAACAGCAAAACGCGACGCAGCGCTCCAACGCAGAGCGTTTGGAGAAAGCGGCTGAAGCGGGCGCGATTGCGGGTATAAAGCGGGCGCGATGCGGGTCAACGCCGACGCTTTTCACTTAAAACCGTTTTAAGGGTCATTTTTGTAATTTTCAAACCCTAACTATTACTCTTCTCCATCAGAACCATATACAAAGCCACAAACACAACTTCATCATACAAACAAAAAAAATCCATCTCCTCTTCTCATCTCATCATCTCTTGATCGCAGAACCCATCTCTCCTCTTTTCATCTCATCATCTTTTGATCGTAGAACCCATATTTGTTCTCCTCTCTTCACCTATTTCACAATTTGATAATTTGTTAATTTGTTAATTGGGAGGATGAACTTGTTAATTGTTAATGTTTTTCACTTTTGTTACTTTAAGCTTTAGAGGCTTAAAGTGTTGGTTTCCTTGAATTTTATTAGTATTTTTTGCAAGTATGTTTTACGTTTTGCTTAAGACTTGTGACTTTATTTCAAATTAGGAATACTTCATGAATTTTGAGTAATGTTTAAGGTATTTTAGTATTTTTTCAACAGTATAGTATTTTAATATTAAATATATTAGTGTCCGCGTCACCAAAATAGCGCCCGCTACGCGCCGCATCAAATTTTGGGGTGGCCCCGCCGCGCCGCATTTCCGCGTTGCGCCCGCTTTATACCCGCAATAATTGATTCAAGTTCTAAGAGGCTAAGGATTCAAGTTCTAATCTTCTAAAGATTTAGACGTCTTACTATTACTAGAAAAGATGTCAAAATAAGATTGATTTTTTGCTAAATATGTAAGGTAGATGATATGTATTACTTAAAATAACTTGCAATGAATAACTTGTATATTACACCGATGTATGCAAATCAACCATAATAAGTAGAGAATAATCAACGGTATTAAATTGAAGATTTAGACTATACTGATCATACTCCTATTTGTATTAGCAACATGGTTATTTGTTTAATGATGAGTCGATGACAAATACCCTTTACTTAGAATACAGTACATGCAACAACTATCATAAACCATATGACTTGTGAATTCCCAAACTGTCTGAAGACTTGATTAATATACAGTTTTTGTGGCTAATGATGGCCTCTTTTGCCATCAGATACAGTCTGTTTATAGAAGCTTATATATTCCTTTTAAGGAATTTCAATACTATCGTCTTCTTTTTACTTCTTGAAATTGAAATACTCTTACTGGGTCTTTTTGCCGTGAGATATGATTATGGGAGTTACTAGCCATTGAGCTTGTTATAAGCTACTTACTACATTTAGCTAGTTTTATTGTGTGAGACTAGCCTGGAAAGCTTCATACTTGTATTAGCTATATCTACGATTATTGCATTGTAACTGTTAAGGGGAGCCTTGGCGCAATGGTAAATTGGTTGTCACGTGACTGAAAGGTCACGGGTTTAAGTCCTGGAAACAACCTCTTGTGTAAAAAACAGGGTAAGGTAGCATACAATACACAAAAATGGTGGGACCCCTTCCCAGACCCTGCGTATGCGGGAGCTTTAGTGCACCGGGCTTCCCTTTATTGCATTGTAACTGTGTCAAGTTTTGAAACATATTCCGTTTGTAGTGGAATGCTATCCACAAACGCTTAAACACTCGCTCATTAACTCACGCCTGTACAGTAAGCCATGTCATTGCTTCATGCTTGGCTACCAGTTGTCCAAGTTTAATTACTTTTTTTATTTATTTTTTTATTTTTAAATTCTATCTAGTATCCACCAAAACGAGACATCATCATTGCCGCCGGTACACGATCGCTCTTCAATCTTCAATCTCGCTTTCTCTTCGTTTTAGAGAGAATATGACAATTATTACAAAATATAAAAGAATAAAGTAAAAATTCATATGAAATTCTTCATGGCTTTGCTCAGAGAGTCTTAGATTTCCCCAGATTAGTCGCAGATGAGTGCTTACGAATCACAGAACAATAACGATAACGGTTGCTATGTGACGACAATGGACGGTTATATCGTCCCATTTCTCACGATTCCTTTTTAAAACTTTCTCTGTTGCAATTTATTTTCTATTTTTTCTTCTTGAGATGGAGAAAAAAAGAGAAGGGAGGGATTGAAGATTAAAAAGGTTGAATTAGATGATTCCCTTCTCTTTCCTCTAATTGTTCTAGTTTCTCTATTTTCTGGGTTTTGAGTTATGGGTGTAAGGATTGGGAAGAGGTGTTGGCTGGACATGGGGGTTGCTACTGAAAGGTTTTGGTGTTGCTGAATCTGTGAGAAGGATCTTTGAGATGTGATTAATAATACTATTTTTTTAATTAATAAGTGATAAAAATTACTCCACTTGGTGAGCCAGTAGACAGGTAGTTAACGTTTCAGAGAGGCTAACGTGGCTGAATACAGAAGCGTGTGTTTATCCGCAAGTGTTGAAGCGTTTGTGGATAGCATTGCTCTCCGTTTGTATTTGCCTTTTGAATTTCTCAAGGAGAGAAAATAAAAATCTCTCGGTGGGCTTTTTTCTGTGTATTTGATTTGTCTACTAGTTGGGGACCTTTGAAATTGGAGAGTATAAAATGCTTGAATTCAAGGGAACCCTCTTATCCTCCAGCTCTATTTATGATTTGTCTATCTAATTCTTGTTGCTCTATTTTGATATACATTTTGAATTTTAGAAGAGGACATTATCAGATGAAAAATGATCTTTAGTCTGCAAAGCATTTAATATGTGAACCAGTGGACTTATTCTAACTTCACTCATTTTATTCATTTGCAGCTTGCTTTAACCATTGTTTACATTGCAGCGGGAGTTTTTGCTGCTGGTTGGATTGGTAAGATTAAATATGCATTGAAATTAATCACGAGAAATGCGTTTTATTAGATATTTCATTTATTTCTCTTGCCGTACTAATGCTATATTTTCCCTGTTCAATAGAGGTTTCATGTTGGATTTTGACTGGAGAACGACAAACTGCTGTCATCAGGTCCAAATATGTTCAAGTACTACTAAATCAGGATATGAGTTTTTTCGATACTTATGGGAATAATGGAGACATTGTGAGTCAAGTATTGAGTGATGTGCTGCTTATCCAGTCTGCTCTTAGCGAAAAAGTATGTCTTGGTTCAATGTGTATAAATTTCTCCAGTATGTGAAAATGTTATCTTCTTTACTGGTAATATATCCAGTCGTATATCCCATATAAGATGTTTATTTTCTTTTGATGACACAGGTTGGAAATTATATTCATAATATGGCTACATTCTTCAGTGGCCTTGTCATTGGCCTTATCAATTGTTGGCAGATTGCTTCGTTAACATTAGCAACAGGTCCTTTTATTGTTGCTGCAGGAGGAATATCAAATATATTCCTCCATAGACTTGCAGAGAATATCCAAGATGCATATGCTGAAGCAGCTAGCATGGCTGAACAGGTGATTTGTTGTTTGAATTTCAAATCTGTTATATATGGATCCAAGTATTTTCCTTTTTTATTTGATTCTTTTACCCTAGAAATTACCCATATTCTTCAGTCAAATAAATATGTCTGATTAACTCTCAAGGTTATATCTTCCTTAAGAGTATTTTTGCTTCAGATTTTCTGGCTAAGATAAGTGTTTCACTTTGGTAACTGAATGGAATATCTTTCTTCTGTTAATATGGTTGGGTTAGTATAAAATTTCGTGAGTATGATAAGCCTGTTACATCCTTTCAATCTAATGTTGGACTTTGGTTTTATGTTAGGATATAAATAAATGAATAAATATATAAAGCTGTTGTTTCTGTCAGAGTCATCTCTTTCTGAAAGCATTGTTCACTATTAAAGTGTAGACCATATGAATTACGATACCCACTTCTGTTTATCTTGCAAGTATTCATTGTAAACTGTCTCAGTCAGTTACTATGAACTGGCATTTGTTAAGAGGTTACTGCTATGCTTAGCTGTCAATCCTACTATATATACATGCATCATAAATTAAGATATGCCAATTTTTGATACTATTATATATTACATCAAGTGATAAATTAATATTATTAAAATATTGAGAAATTAAGATATACCAATTTTAGATTATTAAAAAATAATTATATGTTTTTAAGATTAAAATAAAAAGGCAGGTGATGAAAATTAATGAAGTATGGATTTTCATAATTTTTTTTTCCATAACTCATCATTGAACCTTTTTTAACAAAAAAAATGTTTCATGGGGATTGTATGAAAGAATGGCGAAGCTTTCTTTATTTGCTGAAGCATTTTAGCGCTGCAGATTCTCAGTATAGTCCTTATCTTGCAATGCAGGCAATCTCCTATGTAAGGACAATGTATGCATTTACAAATGAAACGGTTGCCAAGTACTCATATGCAACATCACTGCAAGCTACTCTTAGATATGGCATATTAATAAGTCTTGTTCAAGGGCTTGGTCTTGGATTCACGTATGGACTTGCAATATGTTCTTGTGCATTACAACTCTGGGTTGGAAGACTCTTGGTTATTCACGGAAAAGCACACGGTGGTGAAATTGTAACAGCTCTTTTTGCTGTAATTCTAAGTGGCCTGTGAGCATCTTTCCCTACTTATCTTTTTTCGTTGCTTATTCATTATTTTACTTTAATAATCTTAGTTACTTTGATTCAGGGGATTGAATCAAGCAGCAACAAATTTCTACTCCTTTGAACAAGGGCGGATAGCTGCTTATAGATTATATGAGATGATAAGCCGATCATCCTCATCTGTTAGCCATGATGGCACTTCCCCTGACTCCGTGCAAGGAAATATAGTGTTTCGGAATGTTTATTTCAGCTATCTGTCTCGTCCTGAAATTCCTATCTTGAGTGGATTTTATCTCACTGTACCTTGTAAGAAAACTGTAGCACTTGTTGGCCGAAATGGCTCTGGGAAAAGTAGTATTATTCCACTCATGGAGCGTTTTTATGATCCCACATTAGGTAATTACTTTCCCTCTGACACTGTATAATTAATCCTTGCTTGATCATTTGCACGTAGAAAAATCCTGTTCTTTTAGATGGTGTGCATGTAGAAAGCATTCAAAGCAGCACTCTATTGATCATTTGAGAATTTTACTTGGTATGCTAATCTTTGTTTCAGGAGAAGTTCTTTTAGATGGTGAAAACATAAAGAATTTGAATTTGGAATGGCTGAGGAGCCAAATAGGACTAGTTACCCAGGAGCCTGCTTTGCTCAGTTTGAGTATAAAAGATAACATTGCTTATGGGAGGGATGTCACCATGGATCAAATCGAAGAGGCTGCTAAAATAGCTCATGCACATACATTTATCAGCTCATTAGAGGAAGGTTATGACACACAGGTGATGTTTGGTTGGCATGATCATTTGTTTATGGCTTTTGTTTTTTGGGGGAAGGGGAGTGTGTTTTCAGTTGTTTCCATTCAAGTGCGCTCACATTTTTATATCCAAAGCTGGTGTTTCTGTCTTTCAGGTTGGCAGGGCAGGTCTAGCTTTGACCGAAGAGCAGAAAATAAAACTTTCTATTGCAAGAGCTGTGCTTCTAAATCCATCGATTCTTCTACTTGATGAAGTCACTGGTGGACTTGATTTTGAGGCTGAGAGGGCTGTTCAGGAGGCTCTGGATCTGCTTATGTTGGGACGCTCAACAATAATAATTGCTCGAAGGCTTAGTCTCATAAAAAATGCTGATTATATAGCTGTTATGGATGAGGGTCTACTCGTTGAAATGGGTACTCATGACGAATTGTCGAACCTAAATGGCTTATATGCAGAGCTTCTACGATGTGAAGAGGCAGCAAAACTTCCCAAGAGGTACTTGAAAAAATCATACTCCTTCCTTTGCCAAGACATTGTATTTTTTTCAAAAACAAATACAAGTATGGAGAAAGTGGCAAGACTTAGAATAATAAACTACTAATATTAACATAGTCTTTACTGTATTTAAGTACCCACTGGACTTGTATGCTAATCATATACATTTTTTTTTTAATGATCACCTAGAATGCCTGCTCGAAACTTTAAGGAGACTGCAGCATTTCAAATTGAGAAGGATTCTTCTGCAAGCCATAGCTTCAATGAACCACCATTCCCCAGAATGACGAAGTCACCCTCCCTTCAAAGAATTTCTAATGTATCTCATTCGCGGCCTTCAGATGTCATCTTTAACTTTCAAGAATCACCTAACGTCGAGAGCCCACCACCTGAGAAGTTGCTGCAAAATGGTCAGGCTTTGGATGCAGATGATAAGGAGCCATCAATAAGAAGGCAGGATAGTTTTGAAATGAGACTGCCGGAGTTACCCAAGGTTGATATACAGTCTGTACATCGTCAAATATCAAATGGTTCTGACCCAGAATCCCCCATTTCACCACTTTTAATATCTGATCCTAAAAATGAACGTTCCCATTCACAGACTTTCAGTAGACCACATAGTCATTCTGATGATGCTTCAGTTACAATGAGAGAAGACAGGGAACCACAGAAGCGGAAACCACCATCACTTGGGAAGTTGGTCGAGCTTAGTTTTGCCGAGTGGCTTTATGCTGTGTTAGGAAGCATTGGTGCTGCTGCCTTTGGTTCATTCAATCCCCTTCTTGCTTATGTTATTGGCCTTGTGGTGGCAGCTTACTATAGTATTGATGATCAACATCACTTAGAACAGGAGGTAGAAAAGTGGTGCTTGATCATTGGCTGCATGGGTATTGTAACAGTTATTGCCAACTTTTTGCAGCATTTCTACTTTGGTATTATGGGAGAGAAAATGACAGAAAGAGTTAGAAGAATGATGTTCTCAGGTGCATAACTCATCCTTTTTCCTTTTTTTAATTTTAAAAAATGGGACTTATGAACATTTTTATCTGTTTCAATAACATGGCAGCCATGCTACGGAATGAAGTAGGATGGTTTGATGACGAGGAAAACAGTGCTGACAATTTATCCATGAGATTGGCCAACGATGCTACTTTTGTACGAGCTGCTTTTAGCAATCGACTTTCCATATTTATACAGGATGGTGCTGCAGTTATTGTTGGCCTTCTCATTGGTGCTGTGCTGCACTGGCGGTTAGCACTGGTGGCTTTTGCAACCCTTCCAGTTCTTTGTATTTCTGCAGTTGCCCAGGTTTTCACCCACTCTTCTGGTTTTCCAAATATAACTAACTATTTTCCCTTGTAATGAACGAAAGATACTAGAAACGTAAGTTGTTGGGTGACAACACAGGAATGGCTTCATACCTAACACGTCTCCTTATGTGAGAGACAGTGCCTAAACTCACATTATCATATGTTGAAACTGAATTTGATATGTAGCAGAATGAGAACAATAGGGATTAGTCTCTAAACCACCTGGTCATAAAGACACCAACATGAATCGACTATGTTTAAAGCTAAAACTGTTGGGCCAAAACATGAACAGTTTTGGAGCTAACATACCTGATGATTGGATTGAACCTATATTTCCTTGCTGTCATGCCATTTCTTTGCTGTCATGCCAATGCTGCTTGTGGAAATTTATAACTCTAGCAAAATCCCGTGATTTTAAAATTTATATAATTCAGTTTATGAATGAAACATAAATGCTGATCCACAATTGTGTGATTTTATTCTGCTGATATCATGTCAATGGCATATCATCATTTCCTTTCATCCAATTCATTATTCATTGTGACAAATAGGTATGAATTTACAGCTAGAATGTTGTCACCATGGTTGTCAAAATCGGGATCCCACTAAAGATCGTTGGGGTATAAGAAAAGCGTAGATTGTAGGATCGTAACAAAGATCGTAAGATCCCATGTAATAGACAAAATTATACAAAAAAACCAAGAAAAATAACCTTTCATCAAAAAAACTTCCATTAATCATAATTCTCATTGTCTTAAACATATCTAAAAATGTTCATACAAAAACAAAGCATCATCTTAAAAGTTCCATGAACATGAGATATGATATGTGAAGGGGAGAGGATGTGATAGGAATTTATAGATGAAAGAGAATTGATTCATTGAAGAAGATGAGAAAATACCCAATTTCCCAACCTAATGATTCAATTAAACACCAAGTCCCAAAACTGAAATTAATGATTGGATCTGGTCTTTAGAGTGGAAAACGGGTTGATTTCCAGCAGAACGGGCCGGTTTCGTGGGCAAAAGTTCCGGGTCGAGTCAGAACCGGGTCGGGTTAACAACCTATATCAGCAAACCACCTTCCCTGATGCAAAAAACAGCGCCAATTCTGCGATCCAACGCTCTTCCACGGCGCGCCGCCCGCTCTGGCGTCTTCTCCGATCTTGGACCTGCTCCAAATTGGTGGAGGCATCATGACTTGCAAGATCGTACGATCTCGGGATCTAGATCGCGATCCTGACAACCATGGTTGTCACTTTTGGGATAACAAATACAAAACCTAGAGATGTCTGGACTGTAAGACTTTGAAATACTTTCAAAAGCAAGGAAAAAAAGAGTAATTTTTTATTTGTTTTATTTCTAGATCTATTTGTCTCTAAAATTAAGCATAACAAGTTTTCTTGCATGAAAACTCAGTACATATTCGGTTGTGATTAACATCGATAATATTGATAATGAAACTGCAATGCATCTTGATGTTTCAGTAAGCTTATTAATGGTTTTATTAGCCTAACTTGGTAGTGTCTATTGTTAATTTTATGCTTCATGAAATTTGACTTTTGTCATCGATCTCTTTGTAATGTGAAGCATTCTTTGATCCATGTAGTGACTACACATAGTGGTTAAAAACTTTGTTTATTACCGTCAGTTTCTATGGAAATATTATCCTGCATTAATTAATGATATTAAATTATGACCTGCTCATCCAAATAAAGTTTAACATGCTCTGAGAAAGTGAGTTCCACAACACACAATGTAAAGTTTTTTTCCTTAATTAAATGAATGACTTGCTAACGATTGCTAAGACTGATAGGAAAGTTTAGTTGATTTATTTTAATCTTTTGCCTAAAATATATTAAATCGAGCCTGCTAAAATATTGCAGAAATTGTGGCTAGCTGGATTTTCAAGGGGCATACAGGAAATGCACCGAAAAGCATCTTTGGTTCTTGAAGATGCAGTTAGAAATATATACACTGTTGTTGCATTTTGTGCTGGCAACAAGGTAATGGAGCTCTATAGGCTGCAGCTAAAAAAAATATTTAAGCAGAGCTTTCTTCATGGAATGGCAATTGGTTTTGCATTCGGCTTTTCACAATTTCTACTTTTCGCTTGTAATGCCCTTCTACTTTGGTACACTGCAATATGTATTAAAAATGGTTACGTAAATCCATCCACTGCACTGAGGGAGTACATGGTTTTCTCATTTGCTACATTTGCCCTTGTGGAGCCTTTTGGATTGGCTCCTTACATACTGAAACGGAGAAAATCCCTCATATCAGTGTTTGACATTATAGACCGTGAGCCTAAAATTGATCCTGATGACAACACGGCATTGAAGCCACCCAATGTATATGGAAGCATCGAGTTAAAAAATATTGATTTTAGTTACCCATCTCGTCCTGAAGTGTTGGTATTGAGCAATTTTAGTCTCAAAGTGAATGGGGGCCAAACGGTTGCTGTTGTTGGAGTTTCAGGATCAGGAAAGAGCACTATCATATCTTTAATAGAGAGATTTTATGATCCAGTTGCCGGACAAGTTTTACTGGATGGGAGGGATTTAAAGCTCTATAACTTGAGATGGTTAAGGAGCCACCTCGGTTTGATTCAGCAGGAACCTATTATCTTCTCAACAACCATAAGGGAAAACATTATATATGCAAGGCATAATGCCAGTGAAGCTGAGATGAAAGAGGCAGCGAGAATAGCAAATGCACATCATTTTATTAGCAGCTTGCCTCATGGTTATGACACTCATGTTGGGATGAGAGGTGTTGACTTAACCCCAGGACAGAAACAGAGAGTTGCAATTGCAAGGGTAGTGCTGAAAAATGCACCAATCTTATTGTTGGATGAAGCAAGTTCATCAATTGAATCCGAGTCAAGCCGAGTGATACAAGAAGCTCTAGATACACTAGTGATGGGAAACAAGACCACTGTTTTAATAGCGCATAGAGCTGCAATGATGAGGCACGTGGACAATATTGTAGTGCTTAATGGAGGACGGATAGTGGAGGAGGGAAGTCATGATTCGTTGGTGGCAAAAAATGGTCTGTATGTCCGGTTGATGCAACCTCATTTTGGCAAGGCTATTCGTCAACATCGGCTTGTATAGTACGGGAGTATGTGATATGAGTGATTGCTATGAATATTGGTTCATGAACATAGTTTGATTTTCTGTTTGAGACATACCACTGACGACTTCTTCACCTGAAGGATTTTTCCAAGAATATCTGGTGGAAATGGTAATGATTGTGCTTGCAATAGCTCTCGGCATTGGTAGGCATAGGAGAGATACAGTAGGATGAATAGATAGGTAGGGTTTCTGTATAGAAGATTTTTTTCGTTTGGTTGGTTTTCGATTCAGCTGGATTCTTTTGGAGGCGATTGGGGGTGTTTTCTATCCACGGTATTCATTTGTTTCTCGATAGAGGGTGGAATCAAACGCTAATTCTGTTGAGGTGGCTCCTTCTCTGGACTTCTTTTTTCACTCTCCCTAACCCATATGCATCGGTAAACTTATTCATTACTGTGATTTTGTTTTTTCAACTTGTGATAATTGTAGAAAATTCTGGTAGAAGAGCTGTAATCTTTGTAAATTTATAGTTATGGTTTAGAAGGCATCACTTTTTCTGCTTGAATCCAAAGTGTTTCTTCGTATATAATGGATGCAAGGATGCAAATTTTCACGTCGTATTATGCCAAAAAAATAAATTGTCAACTGCATTTTATAACGCTTAATTTGGTTTAAACTTCCGGTAAAAAAATTGGATGACTATCAGCGCATATATACAGATACTATAGATGATCTCGTTCACTTGCCAAATTAATCTGTGCGCAAAAATTCGTTGTTCATAACATTTTTCAAGAGGAAGGAGTTTTTTTTTTTTTTTTTTTGACTATTAAGAGGAAGGAGCTTAACATGCATGCGTTTATATTTTTGGCCTAAATGTTTAAATCAAATAAATAGAAATGTATCCAATCAAAAGACTTATGCAAAAAAAATTTGTTACCAAAACATTAAAATAAAATTGAAAGAAAAACTTATTTTTGATTCAAAATTCAAGGGGTAAGATAACTCACTAAAAAAAGATCTTAACCAACAAGGATCGAGTCTAGTGGAATGGGTTATACTCCTACAATGTGACAAATTAAGGATAACATTACTTTTAGTGCAAGAAACCAGAAAGAAAAAAGAAAACCATCTTGCTTACTTGTTTAAGTCGTTACATAATATTGTAAGGATATTATTATTAACATGTGTGTATCTAGTGAAAGTTTGTTTTGTTTTTATTTTTTTTTTTAATTTTTTAACTTGGTCAGTTTTGTTTGTCCTCATATGTGAGGCTACCCGTAACTTTGGGTGAAAATATTACACAATCACAACTAACCAATGTCTTTTGTAAGATCTCAAATTTCATCTGCAGCTACATTACATCACAGCCACATACATGGCAAAACTATGACCAAGTAGCTCACTCACTTCACTAGCTGCATGCATGGCTTGAACATATAATTGAATCTATACAGTCTCACACAGTGACCGTTTCCTTGGCCGTTAGTTTTGGTATTTAAACACTAAACAAAGCTCTTATAGTTTCCCCTTAATTTCAACCAAATTATACAAAAAAGAAATAGAATCAAGATACACATAAATAAGAATCTGATCTTCTCTTTTGATCTGTTTCTATAGGTTTTGATTCTTGAGATAATTAATAATAATAATGGCAATCTATAGAATTGCAGTTGGATCTCCTGGAGAGTGTGGTCAACCTGATGCAATTAGAGCTGCATTTGCTGAATTCTTTTCCATGCTCATTTTTGTTTTTGCTGGTCAAGGATCTGGCATGGCTTACAGTGAGCACTTTACATATTCACTTAAAACTTGTGTTTTATAACCTTGAATTAATTTGCCGCATCTATTCTATTATATTTACCTTTTCAACAAAAGAATGACTCAATGGACATATATGTCGAATTCACATTTCAGATTGTAGGCGTTTTCGATTGTGTAGATGTGTTAGTGTTTGACGCTGACACGTGTTTATAATGAATCACTTTCAATTTCTCAAATTATTACCGATGTCTGTGTGAGTGACTATGTATTGTTTGTGGTTCATTATAATTGGACATGTCATCTTTTTAAATTTTCGTTTTCCCCCATAAACATTTACTTATTACCTATGTTCTGGATCCGGTTCCTCTAAACTAAACAATTCACTTTAGAGTGTAAAGCGAGTAGTATTAACCATTAAGTAACAAACAAAGGAAGATACCGTAGGCATGTCATGACAAATCACAAGTTTGTTAAAATAACAATCCTTTATTTTTCACTTTAGTTACTTTCGAGGATTTAAATCCCTATGCTCTTACACTTTCTTTTTAAAAATAATTGGAGAATGAAAGAAATTGTTATCAATTAAATTGATATTAATTGTCATTTTAGAACCGTTCCTAAGGGGATTTGATCTTTGTCCCTTAATGTTACAAATTCTAACTCTTACCACGGAACAAACACCTCATGAACATCTATGTTCTTGATTTCAATGCTACTACTTAAAGATAAATTGCAGTTTTCAGTAATTATATTTGAAGAAAAGGTTAATTTTTTCTAAGATAAAGTAATAAAAATCTTTCATGCATTTGATAGTTCACTATAGATACTTAATTCTGGCTGCATAACATTTCTGTTTTTCATTTTTTTAAAAATCAAAATGGAGAATGGAGATTTTATTATTAATTATAATGACACTAAATGATTATTTTACAAACACCTTTAAGAAGATTTGAAGTCTACTCCTTAAATTTTTTTTTTGAAAGAAAGTCTACTCCTTATAATTATAAGGTCAAACTTTTATCATTGAGCTGACGCCTGATTTATTCTGTAACATTTATGCTATTTCGAGTGGAAGTTGAAAATTTTGAAACTATATGGTTCTCGAGTTTTTTTTTTCTTCCATCCATTTTAATGCATTATTAAGATGCTAGTAAAATGACTGGTTGTTGGTTATTTTGGCAGGCAAACTCACCAATAATGGCCCTGCAACACCTGCTGGCCTCATAGCTGCATCACTATCTCATGCATTTGGACTATTTGTTGCGGTTTCTGTTGGAGCAAACATCTCTGGTGGTCATGTGAACCCTGCAGTCACATTTGGTGCCTTCATTGGAGGAAACATTACACTTTTGAGAAGTATTTTATATTGGATTGCACAGTTACTTGGTTCAGTTGTTGCTTGTATTCTTCTCAAGTCTGCTACTGGTGGAATGGTAACCATTAATCTTCAGCTTTAAGCACTATTACTTATGAACTCTACGAAGGAATGACAAATACTAACATTAGACACGACACTCAAACATAGGCACTGATAATATTTCAAGAAAGTATAAGTGATTGACTGCGTTGTGTCGTGTCAAATATATTAGAGAACACACACAACACAGGCACATAGACGCAGATAAAAAGTTGAGAAAATAAATGTGATAAGATATAACTATATATTCGGTGTTATGTTGATTACGGACACATCACCGACTCGTGCGAATTTGTTAATTTTGGCCCTACCTAATAGCTCGCTCCAATTGGCACTTATTTTAGACTAGGTTGGGCTACTTAATTACAAGTCAGAAAAAACCGGACCATTTTGGCCTATTAGGTCAGACTCCTCCATTCCTTAGTTATTGATGTTTTAACTTTTTTCTTGTTTCAAATTAATGATGTCTTAAGAATCAAGGTCTAATTAATCCTTCATTTTTATGACTATACCTCTTTGGTTGGGAAAAGTAAACTAAAATCAAACCTGTAATGCAATTTATGATACAGATTAAAGAGTGTATTTTAGTCCAAAATATTTATCAAATGGTTATTTTTAATCTGTATGCACTAACCTTAAACACAAATACGTATGGTAAAAGAAATACGGCACTTGACACATAAACATCTATAATAATTTAGGAAAATAAATGTGATTAAATGTAATCACATGCACCGTTGTAAGAGACTGATACATGTCAGACACTCAAGATATTCTACTCATGATTGAATTGATTTTTTTTGTAATTTGCATATTGCAGGAGACATCAGCATTTGCATTATCCTCAGATGTATCAGTATGGAATGCCCTAATTTTTGAAATTGTGATGACATTTGGATTGGTATACACAGTTTATGCAACAGCAGTGGATCCAAAAAAAGGGAATATAGGAATTATTGCTCCAATTGCAATTGGTGTCATTGTTGGTGCAAATATCTTAGCTGGTGGAGCATTTGATGGTGCATCCATGAATCCAGCTGTTTCTTTTGGGCCTGCTGTTGTTAGTTGGACATGGACTCATCATTGGGTCTATTGGGTCGGCCCATTTATTGGTGCAGCAATTGCTGCTATTATCTATGATAATATCTTCATCGGTGATGATGGTCATGAACCCCTCTCAAACAGTGATTTCTAAAAGGAAAATGCTAGTGTTTACGACGTTGACGAAAGAATGCGAATAAATCTGATCAGTCCATTATCAACTACAATGTGCGCGGTTTCTGTCAGATCAAAATTACTATGATTTCGCCTGTCCAAACAATTACACATAGTGTTTCATGTGTTTCGTATGTTACATCTATCGTACTAAGTAGCATTCCTCATTTTAGAATATATATA
>Ga0315914_1002536_pt1 | contig 27928 bp, 17 predicted proteins | sample MpolenodulesMG_FD_203920 | JGI IMG/M metagenome (GOLD analysis project Ga0315914, IMG submission 203920) | Medicago polymorpha root nodule microbial communities from Los Angeles, California, United States - elongated nodules | ecosystem: Host-associated > Plants > Roots > Nodule | place: USA...
ATGGTGGTTCCAAACTCATCAAACACAAATATGGTTCGAGAGACATCAGACACAAATATGATTCCAAAGGCATTGAGTAATGGCATGAAGCAGAGTGCATCTGGCAAGAGTCGGGGAAAAATAACTAAAAAGTATGTCTTTTAAGCACTTAATACATTTGGAAAAAAAATGAGAATTTAGATGTATATTATATATTATATATATGCATTAACAACACACGGCGTTCTAGTTTCATCAGGAATTTAAATTTTGCTCATTTTCTTGATCCTATTTTGATAGGGATCTACGGTTGCATAAGTTGGTATTTGCAGAAGACGTGTTACCAGATGGAACTGAAGTTGCTTACTATTCTCACGGAAAGGTAGCTTCGGTTAAAGATGGGTTCTGCTTTACCTTTTTTAATGACTTTCATCTTTTCTGATTGTGCTTTTGTGGTGCGTTCAGAGACTATTGGTCGGTTCCAAAAAGGGATATGGAATTTTTTGTACCTGTTGCAGTGCAGTGGTTAGTGCTTCTATGTTTGAAGCTCACGCTGGATGGTCATCTCGACGCAAGCCGTGAGTTCTTGTTTAAATTCCTTTATCGGATCTGTAGGGTGCATATGCCTTGTCTAACTAGTTTTGCATTTGATTGCTTATCATATTCCCAGTTTTATCTTTTTCTTTGACTAGCAAATAATTTTTAGAGATTGATTAATTTGTTATTTTCTCTCTTTTTCCATTTCCCATTTGCTAGGTCTCGTTGATTTTCTTTTTCATGAATTTATATGTGCTGTTTTTTGAAATTGACCTTCATTTCCTTGTTTAACATTGAGTTAATGTATTGCAGTTATCAGCACATATATACATCTAATGGAGTCTCACTACATGAGGTGTCCCTCTCTCTATCAAAAGATCAGAGATTTTCTGCCAGTGATAATGATGACCTTTGCAGCATATGTCAAGATGGAGGGGATCTTTTGTGCTGTGATGGATGCCCAAGGGCTTTTCACATAGGTGAACATCATTTTTTTCTATTGTGTATTATTATTGAAGCCGATCGACAATAAGACTATAACCCGAATGTGCTAACAGGTTACATGACTTAAAAACTTGTAAACATACAATTGTCTGCAGCTTTATTTTGCCAATAATATTGACTATACGTCCATCATGAGTTAGGGGATACATATTGTTGTCAACATTAAGAAAGTTGAAGAAAACACTTACAAACAACTGTTATGTGAAATATTTTTCTGTGATGTGGAAATAGAAGTAAGGAGCATGTTTTTTGATTGACTTCTTTTGGTTTTTTCTCTTGTTACATGAATAATATACTAGTAAATATCTGATTCTTTTGTTTTGAAACTGGTAGTTGTGAAACAAATAACCATTCATAGATGATTCGTTTCTTTAATTTAGACTTGGAATTGTTTTTTTTTTAGCTTCATGTACATCTAATCTTTTGAGAGATTTACCATCAACACAACTTATGATAGAACATTATGACATCGTTTGATCTGGGTAGCTGACCTCACCTAGTGCGATAAAGCTTTCGATTGACTTATTTATGCTTATTTACTACCATAAGTACAAAAGTGACTGTTTGGGAGAGCTTATGGATATTGGAAACAACTTATGACATTAAAAAACTCTTTTCAGCTTTTTTTCTTAAACTCTCCTAGAGAACTAATGAAAACAGCTTATAGTTTATATGAAAAAAGTTTTTGTTTATGAAAACAGTTTGACTTTGTTTTGTCTTTCGTAATAGAAGTAGCTTATACATAAGTACGTAAATGATAAGATCTTATGCTATAACGCTTTATTAAGTTGTTATGCAAACAAAGTTCTTATCTATTTTGGTTAGTAGATATACTTTTCGTTTATGTCTGGTGAAGATTTGCTTTCTTATATGCAGTTAGTCCAATTAGTCCAGCACAGACACTCGGTTCTTCAGTGCATGGAACAATTGACGGGAAATTTGATGACGGATATATAGTCACGGTGGACCTGGGTTCTGAACAGCTGAAAGGTGTCCTGTATCATGTTTCAAGTAATGCATCTAAGGGTTCTTCGATTGGAGAGGTACACTTATTTCAAACATACAAAAGAAATCAAGATTGTCATTATGTGTTATATCGACCGAAATCAAATAGGAGTGGTTACAATTTCTTTTTTGCTGAGAATTATGCCAGGCTAAAGCCCTCATTTTGCAGGCAAGAAAGAGTATTCTGTAGGAAAATTGGGTTTATGTGGAGGAATCTGACAGACCCAGAAAGACAGGTATAGACTTACATTTTTTACTGTTGATGTAGTCAGTATTGGCTTTTGTTTTGCTGCAGATTCCTTTTTCTTTTTGTAACTTAGGCTTTGTTTGGGAGTTGGGTTTTGAATTGAAGGGGAGGGGAGGGGAAGGCAAGGTTTGTAGGGAGATAAACCATTGTTTGGGAGTTTAAAAAAAAAACAATGAAAGGTTTTGAAGGGTTTTGAATGGCTTATTTTGTCCAATTTCATTGTTCCCCCATATTGGGGGTTGTCGGGAAGTTAAACATACAAATTGACAATTTTATCCTTACAATAATTCAAAATTTCAATTCTTGTATCATTCTTTTATTTTATTTTTTAAAATTATTAATGAAATTTGTACCTAAAAATAATAATTATGAAATAAAAGGAAATATAATTTTTGTATATATAGTGAAATTAATTTATCATTATTGTATCACTTGTTTAAAAAATGTTTTCAAGAATTTTTATAAGATCAGAAAAAAAAATTATTTTTATATATTAATTATAAAGTATAACACAAATTATTGATTTTAAGAAGAAAAAAAGAAGGTAAAATAGTAAAATTATCTCTCCTTTTCTCTTTCTTGTTGGTTTCTTAACTCTCAAACAAGGGAAGGGTTTTCCCTCCTCTCCCTTCCCTTCCCGTCCCCTCCTTAGCCTTTCCTTTCCTTCCCCTCAAAACTCGCAAACAAAGCCTTAACATATTTGTCTCTAGCTTGTTTAACGATGATGAAGGGGAGGTAAAGGAAAGATTAATTGTATATCTGGAATAGTTTATTCAGGCACATATGCATTTTTTTTCATTTATGTCTTGCTAATCAGGCAAACATTGCATTAAGATTCATTGAGATTCATAAAATTAGTAATATATGTATGGTATTGTTCTACTTTGAATTTTCCATAACTTGATGCACGTTAACTTGTAAAAAAATACATTGTTCTCTGATTGGCAAACTAAGCTAGGCGCAAAGCAGTGTTGTTAAATAGAGGCACTATTGCGCTGCTGCGTAGCGGAATTTGATCAAACTACCATTTTTTGCAATCTCCGATCGGCAACCCTGTTGCCTAGTGATCTATTATTTGTAACAAAGCTAAATTTGACAAATCCTTAGCCTGTCATTTGCGAAACTGCCTTGATGTTCCTAGGAAAAGCCAAAAGTGGGATTCGTGGAATTTTCCTTAAAACATTTATAGATTTATTGTTGGAGTGTGTGAAAGGAAGTAACATGTTAACGTCTGTACAAGATTATAAAGTAGCAGGCCCTTTTCTTGTTGTAGCCATAGTTATCATGTTGTCTTTTCAGCATTTGAGATTGCTCCCACAGGCTTTATAGTGTATACAGACCTAACTATTTTTCTACTGGCTTTTTAAGAGGTTCCCCTGTAGAAATAGTCTATGTCAAAAAAATATTAGGAGGCTATTTGTGATAAATAACCACTTTCAAATTCTACTAATGAAAAAATGGCTTCTTAGTTCTATATGAAAATAGGTCTATAATATAATAGTAAGGATACACTTGTGCTATGTTAGCTTCTAAAATATCTCCATTATCGTCTATGTAGTGAGATGTGATTGGATACGCGTGTTTACATTTTTTATACTCACAGTGCATATCAATTAAACTCATTTTTTTAGAGAAAAAGTTGCATGCAAACTACAGAATCAAAATACATATTTGCATGTCAAAAACAAAACAAAGACATGAAGCTGCTCTTATCTGTTAGAACTTGGTCTTATATTTTGGTATTATTTATCTTAGACTTTTTTGTACTTTATTTTGTTAATTTAATGCAGGTTTATCAGAAGAAAAGGTTGAGTGATAAAGAAAGATATAGGATTGAAATGTTACAAATCCAATGGTTCAGCTCCTCAATGGACTCTTTTATATGGAATCCTCAGACCTTTTTTCCTTAACTTTTATTCTTGTTATAGTTGATTTTATTTTATTTTATACAGAGAGTTTCCCCATGAGAAAACTGATAGATTAGAAGAGTAGCTTTTTGACATATCTTGTGTAAATTATGGCGGTGAATGATTTTGCAAAACATGATGCAGTAATTCACTTTGCTGTAGTTCTTAAATCATGGATCCCCTTATTTTATCAGTCTAAAGTTAATCAATGAATGGTTGTCTTAGCACATGATAAGCCATGCATTATAATTCAAGGTTTGCTAGTACTATCATTTCTTGTTAAGATTTTTAAGAACAACAACCAGCCTTTAGGGTCAACTACATCGATCAATAGACATCACAATAATCTGCCATATATACATCTCATTCCAACTCATTAGTGTCTAGGTCTTTCTTAAAAGCCTCTCTAATAGGTCCTCCATTTGATGTTATTTTTACCACAAAATCTACAGGTTTTCCCTAAGTCGAGTCTTACCAGATAGGTGTTACCTCAACTCTATAATATTGCCATTTTTAATCCTATTTTGTCTAGTCTTACTAGACATTCAACACAATATTCTCACTCATGCAATGCTTATTTTATTCTAGGGCTACTTTTTTTACTGCCAACACTCTGTATCATAAAATATAGTCGGTGTTGCAACATACGGTAACATTTTCTCTTCAATTTGAGCGCTATTTTTGTATCACATAAAACACCTCGGAGGATCTTCCATTTCAGCCACATGAGAACTCCATTTTACACTTTGGACTCAAGATATCTAAGTTGTGTAAGCCGTGGAATGAGATTATCGCAAACTTTCAAATCTATGATGGAAATGTTGTCTTTTGCTAAGTTTTATTCAATATACCCTCTCTTGCTTCTACGACGGAAGCCATACGCTTCTTAGACTTATCTCCAAGCCTCTCATCTCCCATTTAATTTCTCCTTTAACTCTTCAAGTAGGACCATATCATCTGCTAAAAGCATCCATCTCAATGTTGGCTTTTCAATGTGTTTCATAGGTATGTTCAAAACTATTGTAGTGGAAAAATCTTTTGTTGCTCAACTCTATGTCCTCATCCCACTAGTTGACGTCCCCTCGTACATAAGTTGTTTTCAATAGTTTATTACCTTGTAGATGACCGGAGTCGGCAAGACCAAATCAAAGCTTTATATCATTCATTTAGTTACTTAAAAAGGGCATATAATTTGGATTCTCTAGGATCTTACGAAAAGGCTGCAGAGGCAGTAAATTCTTCTGGCTTGGGTTTATTACAAAAGCATAGCAGAAGATTAACATATGATAGATGTTGTAGGAATATACTAGGTATATAGTTTTTATCCACATATAACTCAACGGGTCAAATTAGATTGATTTATTTGAGCTTACCAACTAGCATAAGCACATGTGAAACTGTTTGTGAAGGTTTATTGAAACAACTTATATGTTATGACATGTACATAAGCCTATTCAACTTATTTTCATAAGCTCTCCAGGACTGGTTATGAAAATAGCTTATAACTTATATGAAAATAGTTTGATTTTATTTTATCTTTTGCTGCTATCGAAATAACTTATACATAAGCACTAACATTATAACAGAAAATAATGTAAGCGCTTAATTTACTTGTTTATCAAGCAAGAGTTATATTAAAACATTGCAAAAAGTTTCTAGGTGCTCCTAATTAATTCCACCACCTCTATGTGAAGGAGTAATGAAATTTAGAAGAGGAATACTCTGCTCATTCCTGAAAAAGTTTTGGGGATCAAATTTGTCTTAATTTGTGCCAAACGCTTAAAGTTTCCCTTAAAGTACTTGATACCCCAAACACTTGCTTCTGAGTAGCTTGTGTTAATTATTATGCTTGTTCCTTCCTATATCAAGATCCCTATAGTTGTAATATGCAGCTCTTGGAGACTTCGAAACATAAGAAGTCATGTATTTATAAAGTTTTTTCATCTACTTTATATGTTTGTTGGACTCTTCAATGCTATTCACTTCCCACTTGACTATGTATGGTATGTTGTACAAGTTTCCTTTTCTATGTGGAAAAGGGATTTCAGATTCTGAAATTTCACTCATTCTTCCACCATATGGTTCCATTATATGCAATTTATCTTCTCTGTGTTGCCATCTATGAATGAGTTTTGTGGCTCCTTCTTCCAGAGTTTTATGAATGGTGAAAACTGTAACAATAGGTGGAACTCTAACCAACATTATCTTCCATGCAAGAATGACTCCAAAACTAGCAGCACTACCTCCTCTTATGGCCCAAAAAATATCTTCTCCAATTGATTTTCTATTAAGAATCCTTCTATTTACATCTATAAGGTAAGCATCAACATGATCTGCTGCTAGACCATGCTTCCTAAACAAGATACCAAATCCACCTCCACTGATGTGACTGCCTATTCCAACGCTTGGACATAACCCTGTTTGGAAAAACAACTTAACTAAGCGCTTATAAATAAGTAATTTTTATAACAAGATAAAATAAAGTCTAGACTATGTTCACAAAAGTTATAATCTTTTTTCACAAGCAATCTTAGGGAGTTTATATAAATAAGCGGAAAACAGCTTATGAACATGTCATAAGCTATTTTCACAAGCTCTCTCAGGCCGTCTCATAAATGCTTGTGCTAGTAGATAGTCTCAAAAAGTAAAACTAATTCACCTGAAGGGAATCCATGAACTTTACTTGTTTCCGGAGATTTTATAGTGAAGTTCACCTAATGTTGCACCAGCCTGAATCCAAGCAGATTCATCGGCAAGATTAATGTTGATCGAACGGATGTTGATGAGATCAATCATGATAAAGGGTGTCTTACAAAGATAAGATAGTCCTTCATAATCATGGCCACCACTAACAACCCTAATCTGCACACCAATCTCTTTGCTTCATAGTATGGCTGCTTGATTTTCTGATTCATGGGAAGGTGTCATAATGAGAAGAGGCTTGCTTGATGAATTCAGCCATCTTGGATTTTGTTTCAGTGATTCCAACACTTGTGGATACAAGGATGAGTTGATAAACACTGTTTTTTCAGTGGATTCAGAATAGCTACTAACTATTGTTGATATGCACTGCATGAAACTCTCCTCAACTGAAGTAGAAGAAGCACAAGAGATTGAAAGAGATAGAAACAGAAACACTACAAGATAATCCATCTGTGTGTTTTTCTTCCCTACCTTGAGGTGATTTGAGTCATGCATCATACTCTCTTTGCTCCTTTATATAATACTTTTTCTCTCTCTCAAATATAAGAAAAAAATGCAAATTTCAAGGTATATATATTGCTTAAATAAATTTGTACTCTTTTATATTTAATAAAAATGCAATTAATGTTGTAATCAAAACAAAAAACCAAATATTCACTCAATGTTTATATTTGTGGATATGAAAACATTTAATGTGAAGGTTACTTTAGTACAAACTTTTTAAATGATTGCATTGAATAAGTCTTCTGGTCTTATTAAAAAAAAAGTCTCTTTCCTTTTTTGATTTTTCATGTTTCTTCTTGTATTAAAGAACAAATTGCAGGGGTATAAGAACCACACCAATAACCAAAATGAATCTGAAAATTCAATTAAAACCAATTATTTTGCTTTGGTTTTTAGTTCGGGTCTAAGTTGAAACAAACCAATCAAGCCCGATCTCTATTGGTTTGAGTATCGGCTGCAACCCAAACCGACCACCGACAACTTTCGCTTAGGTCAATTATTATTAATTTATTATTATTATTATTATTATTATTATTATTATTACTACTACTACTACTACTACTAGCGAAAAGACGGGTACTCACGTGCGCGTCTTTCCGCTCTTTTTATTGCGCTAACGTTTGAAAATTATGAAGGATGTTTTTTTTATGAAATTTCCGAAAATTGTAAGAGACGCTTGCTCTTCAGAAGGAGACTTTTTGTCCTGATCATTTGCATCACCAGTTGTGGTTGATGTGGGATTCATGTTTCCATCTGCAGCCGGTAAATTTGTTGGAAAAGCTTCTAATTCTTCGATGGCCTTTCTCGAATCTGAATTACCATCTGGAGGGAGTACTAAACAACCATGTTAGAAACTAAACCCAGTCACAATAATTTTCTATAGGATATGAAACAAATCAACAAGACATTAAATAATAATACACAATAGAAACAAATGATGTTCACCTATGTGAAAAGCCCTTGGGCATCCATCACACTTTCTACTCAATTTATAAAAGTAGTCCTTAAATCTGCCTCTTTAGGATTGTAAATTTGCATTTTGCACATCATTGCATTTCTCAAAGCAAAATTAACACAACAAAATTCCTAGGTTTTTCGGATTTCAAATTAGGGAAATAGGAAGTGAGTATAATAAATAATTAAGACAAACCACAATTGTTCCGTAATATGCTCTTTAATTCAAAATGTTGTCAAATAACGGCTATAGCGGCGCTTCAACAATATTGCGTAGTTGACAAAAATGTTGTCAAATAGAGGCAATACTGTTGTTATAGCGCAATAGTTTCATGATACGCTATTTAGTACTATATGTTTGATCACAACAATGGCAACTACCTAATTGTCCCATGAAAAATAGATCTTGTTCTGCCTAAATACTTCAATGATTGACCTGCGAAGCAAGCGTCTCATACCATTTTCGGAAACTTACTAGATACTACAAGAAAGGACAAAACTTTTCAGTTGTTAACAATTATTAATGAGTTGTAATTTGTAACTTGCTTCTTAATAGAGTACACTGTAGTCTAGCTGTCATGAATTAGATAGTTACTGACATGGCAAGTTAGTTACATAAATTCCAAAATATATGATCCATTACTATTTTCAAAATAATCCCCAAAATTTAAAATGATGTTTTACCTTAGAACTCAAAAGTGATAACAGTTATTGATAAGTTGGCAGGTTTCAAATGGTATAGTCATAACTAAAAAGAATTAGATACCAAAAAAGAACTTAAAAGGATTTTTAAATGGTTAACAGTTATTAATGAGTTGGCTCTTCATTCATACTATAAATACAACTCCTTCCGTACATGCAAATCAAATCCATCTCTCTCTCTTCTTGTGACCAAACAATATGGAGGGAGGCTCTAGTAGTTGGTGGGAAAACAAGATCAATTCCACTACTATTAGTGGTGATGATGCAGTAGTGAATGGGGTTTCTGGGGTTTTGCCGATTATGGTGACTCCAACTCCGATGAAATTGGGCAAGGCCGGTAAGAGGTTTCCTGTCAAGCTGAAGGATCTTCTGGCTACTGGGATTCTGGAGGGATTGAATGTGAGATATGTCAAGGGACACAAGGTATATTGTTTTGAACTTTTGATTTTGGTCTTGTTTGTGAAATTGTGAATGATGTTAGGAGTTTTTTTTTTCTTTCTTGTGGTGCATTAGTGTGATATGAGTTTATTCATAAATGATGTGTAGGCCCATAAACGGGGAGAAAAGGAGTTACAAGGTGTGATTAAAGACTCCGGAATTTTGTGCTTTTGTGGGAGTTGCAAGGGGAATCAGGCAAGTAAATGGAGGGATGGTTATTGTTTGTTTGTTTGTGTAGGTTTAGCATCTTGTATGTTAGAAATGCGTTTGTTTTTTGTTGCTATTTGTTGTTTTTTGTTGAGAGCAGGTTGTCTCGCCAACTGTTTTTGAGTTGCATGCTGGTAGTGCTAAAAAACATCCTCCAGAGTATACTTACCTTGAGAATGGAAAACTCCTTCGGGATGTCATGAATGCCTGTTCAAGTCTTCCGTTGGACACATTGGATGAAGTGGTCCAAATGGTCCTTGGTGATTTCACTATGCAGAAATCTAATATCTGTTTCAACTGCAGAGGTTTGAAATGCACACACTTGCTTTCCTAGCTGTGACACTATGTAATTTGCAATCCTGTTGATTAAACATGTAATTTTGATGAACTGTTGTTTGTAGGGTCAATTTCTGAATCCGACAAGGGTGAGTCAAAACTAGTATGCAATCCATGCATGGAGTTGAAAGAGACTCAAACTAGCCAACTTCAAACAGCAGCAACCTGTAGTGAAAGTATTACCCCAGTAGTTCAACCCAGGTATCTTTTTTTATTTGTTGTCAATGTTATATTATATATTATATGCATTAACACACGACGTTCTAGTTTCATCAGGAATTTAAATTTTTCTCTTTTTCTTGAAACTATTTTGATAGGGATCTACGGTTGCATAAGTTGGTATTTGAAGAAGACGTGTTACCAGATGGAACTGAAGTTGCTTACTATTCTCACGGAGAGGTAGCTTCGGTTAAAGATGGGTTCTGCTTTACCTTTTTTAATGACTTTCATCTTTTCTGATTGTGCTTTTGTGGTGCGCTCAGAAACTATTGGAAGGTTACAAAAAGGGATATGGAATTTTTTGTGCCTGTTGCAGTGCAGTGGTTAGTGCTTCTAAGTTTGAAGCTCACGCTGGATGGTCATCTCGACGCAAGCCGTGAGTTCTTGTTTAAATTCTTTTATCGGATCTGTAGGGTGCATATGCCTTGTCTAACTAGCTTTGCATTTGATTGCTTATCATATTCCCAGTTTTATCTTTTTCTTTGACTAGCAAATAATTTTTAGAGATTGATTATTTTGTTATTTTCTCTCTTTTTCCATTTCCCATTTGCTAGGTCTCGTTGATTTTCTTTTTCATGAATTTATATGTGCTGTTTTGTAAAATTCACCTTCATTTCCTTGTTTAACATTTAGTTAATGTATTGCAGTTATCAGCACATATATACATCTAACGGAGTCTCACTACATGAGCTATCCCTCTCTCTATCAAAAGATCGGAGATTTTCTTTCTTTTTTTGGTACGATCGGAGATTTTCTGCTATCGATAATAATGAGTTGTATACCACTAACTTGAGCCAGGGAGAGGTGCATAACATTAATCAATCCTCACTTTTTATATGCAATTATTTTATATTTCATTCTTTAATATTATATGCTTTTGAAAATAATAAATGATTTTGTAGGATGTGGTGCATGCTCTATACCGACTATCTGAGGCATTTCATCATCGTCGACTTGTTAGTATAGGTTCTGCGACCGGTTATGTATCAGATGGTTCATGATCAAGATGGTTCTCACGCACACACGGTAAAGTCAAGCTGCAAATCTCATTAAATTAAACTTTGAATCTAATAATTTGTAAAGTTATTTTTCTCTTGTATAGTATTATTTATTTATTTATTTATTTATTTATTGTGTTTGTTTCAATGTCCGGCATGCAGGGAGTATTTGAGATAACTTCTTTATCTCTACAATGTCTCGCTGATGAAGATGGTTGGCAATGTCGAAATAAGGCAACATGTTCCGTTTTGTTGACCGATGATAAGGGTAACACTTTTGAAATGACTGGTGTGAATTCCCTCATTGCGGACGGCCCTATTGAAGTAAGAAAAACATGTTAACAATCTTTAATTTCTTTAATGTTGACTGAATAATACATGTGAGACATATATTTCAAAATGGTAGAACTTGCATAAATTTAACTTCGGTAGTAAATAGAGTGTTAAAAAGAGTGTTAGAGAAAGTCGCACACATATCTTTAAATTAACAATCTTTATCTATTGGTTAATTAGATTATTGCAGAAGTGGAGAAAGATAAATCAGCTGGAGAATCTTCTTCTTCTGCTGTTGTTGCTGCTGCTGGAGATGGAAACATAAATCCCACAACAACAACAACTGGTGCTGCAAATGATCAGGACAAAAAGTCTCCTTCTGAAGAGGATATCTAGAGTCCTATTCGGCATTCGCGATTAGTTTTGGTGTCGAGGGAAATGATTCCAAATGACATTATTCTTTTCTTTTCTTTTCTTTTAGTTGTTTTTAAGAAGGATGATTAGGAATTTAGTTCCCATGACATGATTCATTTTTCTGTCATGATGATATATTTCTTATCTTATTGAGGAAAGTGGACTAAAGATGATCATACTAGAGTTGTGAATAATTCCAAAACTTTAACAGTGGATATGAAATTTGTACCATGGGATATTGTCAATGAAAATTTTCTGTCATCTATTAATTTTCTATCATTCTTGAAAACATTAAATCATGCAATTCAGTTGACAGTTAAATAAAAACAATTTGATCTAAAAAATCAAGTGTTAAAAAGAAACAGAAGAGTTTGATTTTTGGTTTTTATTATGGGTACAGCATGATTAGAGGATAAGGGAGCAATTGTTGGCAGTTGTACATGTACTCCCCTCTTCATCATATTAACTTCAAAGTCTGGTAAATGTTGAAGATTCGGCATGGTGTGACATCTTTCTTCAACAGGCTCTCAAGTTTTTAAGTCACTTGTACTATATAAAGTTACTGCTAAGTCACATTTTAATTAAAGGATACCCAAACTTTAAGATGAAATTTAAAAACTTCTCTTCAAATTCTCAATCTAATATATAACTTAAATAAGCAATTGGATGTTGTTTGATATTTTGAATTAAAACTATCTGACCAATATGCCAAATTTAGAGATTTGGTTTGTAGTTTGTATTATTAACATAAGGAAAATAATGGTTCTGTTATAATTTAAACATAACACTTACCTATTAATTTATGAATTGAGTTTTCTTCAAACAAAAACAAACTCTTAGTAATTTTTTTTCGGAAACAACTTAATTAGTTAATTATTTGAATGATATTTAGGATTTATTTTTTGAATAAAAGATTGTCTTCTTTGCACAAAGCAATCCCAAAAAGTAACCTTCTCATCCTCTATAAATAGGGTTGCAAACTCATGAAGAAAAGTGCACTACAGAATCCAAGGAGATAAGCAAGTTCGGTTTTTAGAAGAAAAAAATAGCTATGTTTTCTTCATTATCTGCACCATCAGGTATGCTTTATGAGAATTAGAACTTTAAGAATAAATCAGTATTTTTTTATAAAAAAAAGGTTAGCATGTTTTGTGACTATGGAGGTTATTACAACTGTAGTTTAAACCCTTGATGAGAATGAAGCATATGTATTTAAGGCATTAGAACCATTTTTTTTATGTATAGAATTATAAATGATTTTATTTTATGCATCATATACATGCATATATACATATATCTTATCTTATGTTTTCTTCACAATGTTTAGAATCAGCACAATACTATTATGGAGTGTCTGCACAATACAATGAGCAATATGAATACCTTCAAAGCATGAACTACAATCTAGAGGTGCAACGCCCCAAGCTCAAGCCCGCTGATCAACTAGTTTTTCACATCAAAGTTCTTTCACATTCAGTTGATTCTAACTCAGTTTCGCGCCTTAACACCTTATTCCATGATTATGAAGAAGTGAGTTGCAAAAGGTTCTTTCAAGAGGATCAAGATTGGATTCGGTCTATCTTGTTCCACCAAGACTTTCCCTCTAAATCACTTGAGCAACTAGCGCAAAGGCTTGTGCTAGAAGTTCATGAGTTGTTTGATTTCAATGAGATATTATTTGGTTCTAATCTTGCTAGAGGAGTCAGAACTTCCATTGCTCGTCAATTCACTTTGCATCTTACAATTGTCGTGGAGATATAATTAGATATTAGATGTGCAGTATTATGTAAATAAAAAACCATTACTTTTCTTGTCTTGATCAAACTATTAAATGCATATGTTGATTGAACATTAGTATTTTGGATTTCTTTATATGGTTAAACAGTTAATATGGTTAAACGTTATAATATATTTGCTTTGTATGATATGGTTAAACAGTTAATTAGTAATTGATATCTTCTGGAGTACAAATTTGTATGATAAAGTAGAGTTGTTCGGTAACGATATTTTTTCAAGATTTCAAGATTAATATTTTGGAGCTACAAGATTTGTTGATTTGCAGAATTTTGGCTGAATTCATTTATAAACATTCAAGAAATCAAATGCTTTATCTGAGTTAGAAACTTAGAATTGCAGAAAGAGTAAAAGAGTAAACAGGTCAATTGGCAAAACACTTGTAAGTAATATTAGAAAGTTGGGCAAGGCTCCTCCTTCTTGATCAATTTGCTTTAGAGTAAAAAAGAGTAATATGAATTATTGATAAACAAATCAATAGTTGATATTATATGTGCGTGCATAACGAAATTCTTGAGAGATGTCAAATTCTTGAGAGCCAATTTCTCTTCCAATATCCCTATAGTAGCAGTGAGTATGAGAATCCAACCTTAACCTTTTTTAGTATGTCTAAGAATGCTGTCAAAAAAATGTGTCTAAACTTCACAAATCATCATATCATAATACTTAATGAGACCCAAGAAGCCTCTCATTGCCTTGATATCTTTTGATGTGGGACAATTTTTTATGCATGTTTAGTATTCTTAACGAACCCTAAGAACTAGTAAACTTAATAACAACCTTAGTCCCTTCCGACATGGCATGCTTAGCCCATTGCCCAGGAAGAACCAACCTAACCGCCGTTTGAATCTCCTTGGAAGTAATCGTCGGTTTCTTATTATACCTCGCCAGTCTAGAGTCTAGACGATTCCTGAGTGAGTTTCTCAAGTATATCATTCACAAAACTGTTAATTATTCCCATAGCTTTACTTGAAACACCAATGTCAAGATTTCACAACCCTTCTCTTTGTTCTCTTTTTCTTCTTCTTCTTCGTTGCTCCTTCGTTTAGCACTTTCTTCGTTTTTTCTTTGATGCTTTTGCCATTTTTAACAGAAATAAGATAATAATGATTCTGCTATAAGTTTGAGATGATTTCTCACCTTTTAATTTATCATTAATTAATATTAATTAATTTGAATGATCTTTAGGATCGATTTCCCTGATGATAAATAAAAATCAAAATAAAAACTAATAATTCTAGCAAAATACTCGAAACAAAACTAGTTTTCTTGTCCATAAAGCAATCCCCAAAAGAAATTCTCTCGTTGTTATGAATAATAAATAGGGTTGCATTCATTATTAAACAGTGCACAAAAAATCTTAGGAGATAAAAGAGTTAAGCTTTCAGAACTCAGAAGAAAAGAAATTACCATGGCTTCTTCATTCTCTACACAATCAGGTTTTTTTTTTTCCTTTTCTTTTTTTACGCATTACTTTATGAGAATTATAATTTTAATAAAAAGATACGATGCTGTGTGGATATGATAGCTATTGTAACCGTAATTTAAACTTTTTTTATTTTGACAAATTTTTTCTTTTGACAAATTAACTGTAATTTAATACCATATGCAGCCTTTAAGTTAGATGATTAAAATTAGTCCTTTAACTTTCTTATGGTTACAAATTAGTCTTAAGAAATAAAATATATGCATCATTATCATATTTTCATCAAGCTCATATACAAATTGTTTATGTGGACATTTAATTTTAAGTTGGCATGTCTGAATTCACTCTTCTCAAAACTAGGGTTCATAGATGTATTATTTAATCTTGATTTGAAACAAAATTGATTGATTACTTGATTTATAATATTGTTGATTAATATTTATTTTTAGAATTATGCTTGAATGTGCATAAGCAATCATGTTTAATGTTATAAGCACTTTTAGACCTACCACCTCAATGTTAAATGGTCCATAAACATTTTTAATGAAAATGGATGATAACTGATGGAACAATGTGTAAAGATTGAATGAAAATTTACAAACACTAAAACTGTGTACAAATTGAAGAAGATGGGATTGGGATTCTAGGGTTTCTATGGTTTCTTGTTTTGAGAGACGGAGAGAAAAACTTGTGTCATTTTTATTGAATGAATTGGAATACTTATTTATAATAGCTATGAAGTATTTATACACCAAGTGATGTAACAAAAACTGAAACAAACTCATAACTTGTCATGCAAGTAACTTGAGTTAGTTACTTCACATGCAAGTTTCTAAACAAACTATTAAGCAAAGATAAAACTAATTCTAACTAAAATAAATTACTAAACCAATACACCTCCTTAATTCATTTAGTTAGATGCTTCAGCCATTCCCAACTTCATCCTCAAGTAATCAAAGCTACTTGGCTTCAAGGGTTTTGTGAGTAAGTCTGCTATCTGCTCATCTGTTTTACGATGCCTTACTTCAACTTTCCCTTGTTCACTTGATCTCTTAAGAAATGGAATTTGGTTTCTATATGCTTGCTTCTACCATGTGCTACTGGATGTTTTGCCAAGTCTATAGCTGATTTGCTATCAATTCTGAGTTCCATCTTCTCATCCTTCATCAGTTGCAATTCCATCAATAGCATGTTGATCCATTGAGCTTGACAAGCTGTCATGGAGGCTGCAATGTACTTTGCCTCACAAGAAGATAAAGCAACCACTGATTATTTCTTAGAACTCCATGAAAAGGCTGCATTTCCAATCATGAACACATAAGCTGCAATACTTTTTCTGTCATCTTCATCTCCACTCCAATCAGAATCTGAGTAACTTATAAGTTCATCACTTTGATTCTTAGAGTATTGAATACCATAACTGCCAGTACCCTTCACATATCTCAGAATCCTCTTGGCTGCAACTAAATGTGAGGTGGTAGGTTTCACCATGCATCTGTTGATCAAACCTACACCATATCCAATATCAGGTCTTGTATGGCACAAATACCTCAATGAACCCACAATTTGCTTGAATAAAGTTGGATTCACTTCTTTCTCATCATTTACCGGAGACAATTTCACTCTTGTGTCAACTGGAGTTGAAATTGGTTTGCAGTTCAACATATTAAACCTCTTCAAAACATCTTTTGCATATTTCCTTTGATGAATCAGAATTCCCTGTGAATTCATTTCAAACTCAATTCCTAGAAAATATGTGAGATTGCCCAGATCAGACATCTCAAACTTCTTCATCATACTCTTCTTAAAATCCTTCATTTCTTCTTCATTGTTTCCAGTAACTATCATGTCATCCACATATAAGCATACTATAAGCTTATTAGTGGTGTTTCTGCAGTAAATTCCATGTTTAGTTACACACTTCAGGAAACCTTACTGAATAAGAAAACTATCTATTTTCTTATTCCAAGCTCTTGAAGCTTGCTTCAAAACATACAGAGCTTTATCAAGCTTATACACATACTCCTCCTTACCCTTTATCACAAATCCTGGTGGTTGATTCACATATACTTCTTCTTCTAACTCACCATTGAGAAAAGCAGATTTTACATCTAACTGGTACATAGACCAGTTATTTTTTACTGCTATAGCAACAATCAATCTGATTGTTTCCATCCTTGCTACTGTAGCATATACTTCATAGTAATCTTGACCATACTTCTGTAGGAATCCTCTTGCAACTAGCCTGGCCTTGTATTTTGCAGTCTGACCATCTGGCTTCAGTTTTGTTTTGAAAACCCACTTAACATCAATGCATTTCTTATCAGTAGGTAATTGAACTAATCTCCAACTATCATTCTTTTCTATAGAGTCTAGTTCTTCAATCATAGCTTTCTTCCAATGATTTTGTTTGAGAGCTTCCTCAAAAGACACTGGTTCATCTTCAGCAAGCATTGCCAGTTGCACAAAATCACCTTCATTTGTGACTGCTTGATTAGGAAACCTCTCATAATCTCTCAACCTGCTTGGTGGTTGTGTATTCCTTGTTGGCCTGTTAGAAACTCCTACACCTCCTTCATTTGTATCCTCAACAATTTCCTCTTGTTCTTCCGTCTCAACTTCTTCTGTCTCTATATCAAATAGATAGAGGTGACTGTCAAACTCACTTGATGCCTTGTCTTTCCAGTTTCAGCATTTTGTTTCATCAAACTTCACATCTTTGCTGAACACTATTTTCTTATTGTTTGGATCATATAGTTTGTAGGCACCAGTTGAGTGATATCCCACCATAATCATTACTTGAGACTTATTATCAAGTTTTCTTCTCAGTTGATCAGGTACATGTCTGTAACAAAGTGAGCCAAAGATCTTCAAATGTTTAACACTTGGTTTTACTCCAACACCATGCTTCTTCTGGTGTTTTGTCATGCAGCTTCTTTGTGGGACTTCTATTGATGAGATATGTTGCAGTAGCAGTTGCTTCTCCCCACAAATAACGAGGCATCTTCTTTTCCTTCAACATGCTTCTTATCATATTTACCAATGCTCAATTCTTCCTCTCTGAGATTACATTATGTTGGGGTGTGTGTGGTGAAGTAACTTCATGATTTATGCCATTTGATGAGCAAAAATCATTGAACTTAGGGAAGTATACCCACCTCCTCCATCAGTTCTTAGCCTACTAATCATTTCACCACTTTCATTTTGAACTAGCAGTTTAAACTTCTTAAACACACCAAATATTTCATCTTTCTTAGCCAACAAGTAAATACATAACTTTCTTATAAATTCATCTATGAATGTCACAAAGTATCTATTTCCTCCTACTGATTTCACTTCAAAAGGTCCACAAACATCAGAGTGAACTACCTCAAGTTTTTTGGTTGCATTGAATGGTACTGTTGCATTGTATGAATTTCTGGCTTGCTTTCCAGTGCAACACATATCACAAACTACTTTAGGCAACTTTATCTTTGGTAAACCTTGCACCATTTTCTTCTCACTAAGCATATTTAAGTCCCTGAAATTGATATGCCCATATCTTTAATGCCATAGTAGGCATTGATCTTCAATCACATTAATGTTGATTTTGAAAGTTTTTTGCTTTGATAGTGGAGCTTTCAGAATCAATTTATTCTTACTATCAAAAACCTTCATAGTTTGTGCTTCTACCTTCATAGTACACCCCTTTAGCAGTAATTGACCAATACTGATGAGATTACTTTTCATGTTTGGTACATACAACACATCAGTGATGCAAGCTTTCTTGCCATCCTTCCTATGAACCATAACCTTCCCAATTTCAGCTGCACAAACTATATTATTGTCTGCAAATCTTATTTTTCTATTAACTGAATCATCTAATTCAGAGAACCAAGATTTCTTGCCTGTCATATGATTTGAACATCCAGTGTCCAGGTACCATTCATCACTTCTTTCTTCTTCCTCTTTGACTGTTTCCATCAAGAGTACTTCTGAGCAAATTGAGCTTCATCTTTGCTCCTTGGCACCCTCTTTGATTTGCATTCAGATGCATATTGTCCCCACTTCTGACAGTTATAGCATTGAATATCTTTCTTATCCTTCTTCTTCTTCTGATCATGCTTTGTATCTTCTTTCTTATTGCTTTCTTGATTCTTGCTAGAACCTTCACCATCTTTAGAAATCAATCCAGGGTTTCTTCCCTTTCTTGAATTTTCCTTTCTTCACATGTTGAGCTTGCAATGCTTGATCAGATGATACACTTTTTCCTCTTTCTATGTTCCTATCAATCAACCTCAACTCATGTGCTTCAAGACTTGCTTGCAGTTCTTCTATCTTCATAGAATCTAAATCCTTAGATTCTTCCAAGGCCACCACAATGTGATCAAATCTTGATGTTAAGGTTATGAGAACCTTTTCAACCTTCATTACATCAGTGGCAGATTCACCATTCCTTGTCATCTGATTTGTAAGATTGATTACTTTATCAAAGTATTGACTAACTGTTTCATCTTCTTCCATTGTCAATACTTCATATTGTCTTCTCAAAGTTTGAAGCCTCACCTTCTTGAACTTACCATCACCAGCATACAATTTCTCCAATGCATCCCATGTCTCTTTCGCACTTTCATAATGCATGATCTTCTCAAAGATCTCATTACTTACACTTTGATGCATCAAGAACATGGCTTTCCCATCCTTTTTCTTCAATTCTCTATGAGTTGTTTGTTGTACATCAATTGCATTCGCTGCTAGTGTTGTCACACCTTCATTCACAATTTCAAGTACATCTTGAAACCTGAAAATTACCTTCATCTTTACGCTCCATTGATCAAAATTCTTGCCTTCAAAAACTGGAAGATGCGCAAGAATATTGCCGTTATGAGTTGCCATTCTTCATGAATTCTCTAACAACAATGAACGAACCAGGCTCTGCTATACCAATTTGATGGAACAATGTGTAAAGATTGAATGAAAACAAACACTAAAATTGTGTACAAATTGAAGAAGATGGGATTGGGATTCTAGGGTTTCTATGGTTTCTTGTTTTGAGAGAGAGAGAGAGAGAGAGAGAGAGAGAAATACTTGTGTAATTTTTATTGAATGAATTGGAATACTTATTTACAATAGCTATGAAGTATTTATACACCAAGTGATGTAACAAAAACTGAAACAAACTCATAACTTGTCATGCAAGTAACTCGAGTTAGTTACTTCACATGCAAGTTTCTAAACAAATTATTAAGCAAAGATAAAACTAATTTTAACTAAAATGAATTACTAAACCAATAATAAGCTATATAGCAAATCACCAATTTGTAACAAATTAACTTGTTATAAACATCGAACTTAGAGATGGCGGGAGGTGTTTGACCTGTCAATTATTGATGAGAATCATGCATGGTGTATTTAAGGGGATGTATACGATTGTAAATAAATTCATTTTATGCATCATATCTTATGTTTTATGTTTTATAGCAATGTTCAGAAGCAGCTGAAACAATGGAGCGATTGAATGATGATGAACGCATTGTCATAGCAATATACAAAATTTACAATCTTATTTTCTTATAAAATAAAATAGCAGAATCTCAAATTTTATTTTCAAGACAAAATAATAATAATGGTGTGAAGCTAGGAGAGCACTGTCTTCATGATCAATTCATAAATTATAAATGCATAAAAAATATAATTTTGATCTAACATATATATAGATCAACCTAATTATGCAATTAATTCATGTTAAGAGCTCTAGCTTGTATGAGTACTATATGACAAACCATTGATAACCGGGTGGTGTCCCACAAACAAACCAACATGTCCCATAAGCTTATCTTTCCTAGAAAAGGTAGTGCCACATGAACACTGCCACCTAAGATCACCACAATGCTTCTCATGTGTCCTCAAATCCGAAAGAACAGAAAATTGCTTCAAATTACACCTCTTGCACACATACATTTTGGGACAATGACTTCTCTTGTAATGATTCTTAGCACAAATCAATGACTTCAATGGTTGAAACTTGACATGCTTTTGGTTCCATCTACACCCTTCTTGAGGACATGAATATTTCCTATTTTTCATACTCATCAAATAATCTCTATTCTTATTAATTGGATTGCTCAATGCTGCACTACTCTTGTACTCATCCCCATGAGCTCTCATATGCATCCTCAAATTTGCATCCCTCTTGAACCCTTTGCCACAAACTTGACAATAATGTGTGTACTTGGCTAATAAATCAGCCGCATCCAATTCAACTATCTCATTGTCACATTCTGGGCCGACCCAATTATAAGATGACCCAAATTTTAAGCATGTATCGTCGCGATCAAAATTATTCTTCGTTGAAATATCTTCATTAGACCCTCTTATACTATTATTGGTTTCACTAATTTCATGATCAACCCTTTGATCATCAATATCATCCTTGAGCCTATAATTAATGTTACTATTATAGCTTTCCCCAAACCAATCCAATGGTTCTGACTCATTATTAGAAATAAAACTTTGACCTCTAAGATCAATGCTTGTGTCATTGTTGCCAAAATTTGATTGAATATTAGATTGCTGCTTTTGAAATTCTTGGGCTATGCATTTAATAGAAGTGGTACCTTGAGGGAAACTAAGAGCAATCTGTTGGCAAGTGAACATCATTGATGTGGAAGTTACTATGATTTCTTGTATTGTGGATTTCATTGAGGATAATGCCATGGAAGTTGAGGAGTCTTGCTGATTTGGGGAGAGAATGACACCAACAAGAGTTTGCACTTGATTGAGCTTGTCTTTGAGAGTAGAGAGATTGAAGAGGAGGGAATTGGAGGGTGAAGTTGAACTAGAAATTCCTTCCATGGAATTTGGCAATGGCATCAAATCTTCCGTGACCATAGGAAACATTTGTAGGCCTTGATTTCCAATTTCAAACCCTAAAGGTGTTGTCCTTGAAATCATTTTTCATACAATGTTAATTTTTAGCTAGAGTGTTTTGAAAAAGATTGGAATAATTGAGTTTATTTGGTTCAATGAAATTTAGGTGCTATATATATTGAGATGCTATAATATGGTAAGTTTTCCTTTTATATATAATGAAGTCAACTTGGAGATTTAATTTGAAGTTGTAGCTTCCCCACTTAAGACCTCCCTTACATATACCCATACCACATTTCTTTATTTAAATTTGAAAAGAAAATTCAAGTAATAGAAATAAAAGAATCTATGATTCATAATTAAATAAATGAGTCAAGCATATGCCTTGAGTATCTTGGACAGTCAACCCCACAAATTCACCAAATGTATGGCTAATCTAGGATTTTATTTATCTTTGTTAAACCTCTCACATATAAAGCAATCTGGTTTGGTGCATAAATAATTAGTGAGTTAGTGTAACTCTAAATTTAACATATTTCTGTATCATCTTAAAATTCTGAATTTAGTTCAACTTTATAAAACTGACTTGTAATGTATAATTTTTTTTCTTCTGTAAAACTCTATCTTTTCAACTTAATATTTTAAATTTAGCTTCAAACATTGGCTTGGGATTCTACATCTTGATTATGATAGGTTGCTTATAATATAAACCTGCCATAAAAAATGTTGCTTAATATAAAACTATTTATGCTTCTCTCCTATCTCCTCTCATTCATGAAGGAAGAGATAATAATATTTTTGTCATGCGCACACTTCATCGTCTTTTTTTATTCTCTAACATCTATATATTCAATCTATACGCATGGTTTGACACATTCAGATGTAGAATCTTTACTAAAATAATGTGTCATGTTTATTGCTTGCGAAGAAAAATACATGAAAGTAAACATTTCTTATGGTGGCATGATATAAGCTGATCCAGGCCCACAAGAAAAGAGTCGAAATTCATGCGGCCTTTTATTTGTCCAGCTACAATTCAGTCCAACTAACTATTCATTTAGGAATTCTGCTCTTTACCCAACAGTTTTTGCTCGTTCCCGACTGAAAAGACATTTTTACCTCACCTTACACTTCTTGCGTGACTTAACTCACGCTACGTGAGTTAACTCGCGCAACGTGACTTAAGTCATTTAACAGCAACAGAGAAACAGAAACACAGATATTTCCAACTTCTCAAAATACGATTTTTTTTCTTCCCTCCAAGTGCGATTTTCTTCATTCTTGCGCCATTCAAAGTCAATTTCTCACACTTCCTGGCATGACATAAGCTGATCCAAGCCCACAAGAAAAGAGTCGAAATTCATGCGGCCTTTCTTTTGTCTAGCTACAATCCAGCCCAACTAACTATTCATTTAGGTCGTTTATTTTATATATACGAACTTTTCTTTTTGATATAAAAAATTTAGATCAGTGGAGACACATCTCATGTAAACAACCTAAAGGGTGATCCATAAGTTATGACGAAATACTTAAAATTGGTGTGTACCATGAGAGTGAGGTCAAGTTAAGTAGCTCAGGGTGGATTACATGACTGACCATGCTCTAAAAATATAATAAAATTGGAGAATGTATCAAAAAAACTAAAAATATTAAGCATGTGGGAAAAGAAACAAAACACATGGTAACAACATTACTTATGTAGTGTTTGGATTTGCGGCAAAACTATCATTTCTCGCGTCTCAAGGTCACGTTGAGGAAGAAGCTACTCTTTCAAGCTTCAAATGGATGCGGGTTTGCGGTGACTCACTTGGGTTCCAAACGTACGCTTAAACTTTTGGCGGTGACTCACTTGGGTTCTACACATACGCTTAAACTTAAAAGTAGACCGAACACATCTCTCACAATCAAAACAGCCAAATAAAAGAGGGAATATTATCGCACCAAGAATAGCAATGAGAAACAATATAAGAAAACACAACACTATATGCACAATAATTGTCTTCTCTATAAATTTGAGAAACTAAAAACCTTATAAGACAATATTTTTTCATCTTGTTTTGAGATTCCATGGAACAAGATTGTCATTGGAGTAGACATCCACCACAAATTTAGAATCACACTCCAACTAAATATTATTCTAAACTTTTTTGTAGAGATCTCAATAACTAATATATACAATTTTAAACTCTTAAATATCTATACTCAACTAATATGTACCCATAACTAAGTGATTAATAAATTTCGATTAAGGACCGATCAATCAATTGTACCTGAATTCAAATTCCGATTGAAAGATATTCTGAATTATTAAGAGCCTATTTAGAAACCAGAGAGTAAATAAAAAATATGAATACTCATATTTCAAATGTGAAGTTATACAAATTCAAGCACTATGAGCCGCTTTATGAGCTCCTATTAACTATTGAACAACTAATTAATCTAATGGATGAAGCAAAATTGTGTAAAAAGAAAAATAGGATAACTAAAATAGAGTAAACAAAATTAGAAGGTAAGTATTGTTTTATTTTAAAACATAAGGAGAGGAGAGTGTAATATCACAATTATTATTCAGGGGATTAAAGTGTATTTTACTTCAAATAGAAAAACACAACAATTCGTTTTAATTATTGTGATTTCATCCCGTTGTCTCACATCTCACGGTAGTTAGTGGTTTTTGTGTTTGATAATTCAGTAATAGCTAAGGAATACCAAGTAGTATGGCTTGCTTCAATGGTTCCTAAATAGGAAGACCCACACTCAGAGAAAAAAAATTCAATTTAATTCTCAGCATGCTTGCTTCAATGGAGACAATTTGCAAATTATATAGTGGGAATTCCATTTGCAACTTCTTGCTGTTTGGTCCAAAGAAAAACTTGAAACACTATGGTTCCCTTTCAAATTTTCATGTTAGATCAGAACTTGAACCAATGATAACAATTATTTAGAAAACTTAAAAATATAAATAATTTAGAAAGAACAAAAGATAATAATCTTTTTGTATAAAAAAAAAGATAATAATCTTTAATTGTAAAAAAAATAATCTTTAAGGACACAAAGAAATAGGAAAAATAATTCCCTTTTCTGGCAAGAAAAGAAACATTATCCAAAATTAAAGGAAAAAAACAACAATGTTGCTGCCCAGGATCGAACTGGAGACCTTCAGTGTGTAAGACTGACGTGATAACCACTACACCACAGCAACTTTTGATGTTAGTCTTTCTTTATTTGTTTTGTAAATTTAAACTATCTTCGTGTTTTTCTGTATAATTGTTTTTTATATACGTCCCTACCAACCCCAAAAAAAAAATTAATAATAAATAAGTGCACCTTTTCAAATTTTCCCTTATAAAGAAAATAAATCCATGTAGAAAAATGGATTTACAGGATCATCCCACCACATAATTAGTTTTGGTACTGCATAATAACAAGATAATGTTTTGGCTTAACTCAAAAGTCAGACAAAAGTGCAAATATATTTTATTGATGATGCCTACTGAATTTAGCATATCATATTGATTAAAATGCAAAAAGTGATTTCTAATAATCATTCAGTCCTTACATTAAGATGTGACTGTGCTTTTAGCAGTTAGTTTCTCAATTACTCCGAAAACATTTAGGGGTGTATTCAATTGAGATTTTGAAAGACTTTTTTATGATGAAAAAATCTTGAGTGTATTTGATTAAGATTTTTGTTTAATTAAAAATAATAATCTAAGACTTTTTTTTTTTTTTGACAAGTTAAAAGAGGTGTAACACAAGGACTTTCCAGGAGGTCACCCATCCTAATACTACTCTCGCCCAAACACGCTTAACTGCGGAGTTCTGATGAGATCTGATGCATCAGTGCTGGTATGATCGCTATTGTATTTGTTTAGGATATTTTAGATTTTTAAAATTGAGTTGGAAATTTTGTACTATTCAATAGAGACCTTTGAAGCATTGTTTAAAAAATAGGATTTTAATTAACTTTTTATGGAGTTTTTAACATTGTTTAACTAGTCTCAATATTTTAATTTTTTCAGTGATTTTTTGCACACATGTTTAAAACATTATAAATAGTTATCTTACAACAAATTAGAATTTTTATCATCTAATGAATTTAATATGAATTTTTTTAAAACGCTAAAATTCAAGATAAAAATAATGGAAATATGGACCTAAAAATCAAATTATGAACTCTTTTTCTTTGCGAAGAAATAATTTTTAATGTTCTAAATATGTTTGAAACAAAAATGATTCAAGATTTAAAAGTTTAAGAAAAATTAAACAAATTTGAATTTAATGCAGACTAAAATTGCGTGCTGATTTTTTTTTTATAGAGATGGAAACATACAACTTTTTGTTATGAGGACTAAAAAGGAAATTAGCTATATTTATAGATATTACAAACTTATGTAACCCTCGTTGATGATATATAATAAAAATTATTGATTGATTGGTGATAAAAAAAATATCTCGTGTATGAATTGTAGTTTCTAACGACACTCTTCAATGGCTTATTTAGAGAAAAACAAGGTGAAAATTAAAATGTGTTTGGTGCAGTATAATTGTTCTATTTTTTTTTCATGTCAAATATATTAAAGAACACTTATTTTAAGTATTTTTTTAGTGATAAACATGTGTCCTGTGTATAATTTTCAATTTTTATTAGAAGACGTCGAAAAAATTTAAATTTAACTAATTAATTAGTGATAAAGAGTTTCTCGTGCATGAATTGAACTCCCCAAAGTCACTATTTAGTGATTCATTTCTAGAAAAATAACATGAAAACCACGAAGTGTAAAAGCTTTATAATTTGTGTATTATAATTGTTCTACTTTTTATGTCAAAGATATTAAAAGAAAAACTAATTTTAAGTAATTATGTTGTGACCTAAAAATTTTTGGTTTTTATTTTTAAAAAAACATAAATATTATCAAAAGTTGTTGTGGTGTAGTGGTTATTGTAACGCCCTATTTATTTATTTGATTATTTTGGTTGAGTTTAGAGTCTTTTATATGATTTATGTTGATAAGTGACATGTTGTTGTGTATTAATATTTTATTAAGTGACTTTATTTTATTATTAAGTAGGATAGGTTGGAAATTAGAATAATTAGACTTGAAGGGGCTGAATTAGAATTAATTAGAAATAAGTGGAGTTAATTAGAAACCTGTAGAAATATAAGAAAATAAGAGTCAGACAAGTTTTTTAGGTTAACAAAAGCTTTTGTTTTGTGAATTTGGGAATTAAGTTTTGGGTAGAAATTGGTTGTTAATAGTGTAGAAAATCCATTGAATTCGTGTATATTTGATGTTCAGGTTGTAGAACTATCATAGATTGAGTTTCCTATCAAATTTGAGATTTTGGTAGATGAAATTCGGGTATTCTTAAGTGAAAAACGCGTTGTTAAGCTGATTTTTGAACTGCTGTGAAGCCCAAAATCGGCCACCGAACTGCCAAACTCGGCCACCGATTTTCTGAGCTGTTTTTCCAGTTTGGTTCGGCAAAAATCGGGCCCCGAATGCTGCAATTCGGCCCCCGATTTTCTGTCAGGCCAATCTGGAAAACATTCGCATTTTTCACCCTTTTCTGTTTTGAATTGGCTTTTGGTGTAAACATGAAACTTCTAGATAATTTTGTTAGCTTTCCAATGGATTTCGTTTGACTTGAAAATCATTTTTAGATTTTGAGTTATGATGAAAACACTCCAAGTAGGTCTTGGAGAAATTTTAAGGAAACTTAGCATAACTATCTCCAAGTCGTCCCAAAACTTATGGTTTGCTTCTAAACTTCAAAACTCGAGTGTTAGGAGTTTAATTAAGATATGAATGCTTGAGTTTCGTAATTATAAGTGTGTGAATGAAATCATTGTTTATTTGCAAAGAATAATGTTGTTAATTGTGAAAATATCGTTGATGGATGATTTATATATATAACCTTATGTGGATAT
>Ga0315914_1002537_pt1 | contig 27926 bp, 11 predicted proteins | sample MpolenodulesMG_FD_203920 | JGI IMG/M metagenome (GOLD analysis project Ga0315914, IMG submission 203920) | Medicago polymorpha root nodule microbial communities from Los Angeles, California, United States - elongated nodules | ecosystem: Host-associated > Plants > Roots > Nodule | place: USA...
CCTCTATTTCTTCCAAACCTCTTCTCCAATACAATTTTTTAGTTCCCCTAAATGATGAGGGTTTAGTATTATGAAGAAAAGTTAACCCCCCAATGCCCTCCCCTCCCATTTTCCTCTATTTCTTCCACTTGCTCATTCCTTTTTTCTCAAGTCTTCCCCTCCAAACTTGCAAACAAAGCTTAAAGATCTAATTATTGGTTTGGAATTTTTGGAAGGAATGAAAGGGGAGAAGTATTTTTATATTTTTATATTTGGTTCAATTTTAGGAGAAAAAGGGAAGGAAGAAGAGTCAAATCTCTCCCATTCCTTTCCCTCCCCTTCCCTTCATTAAAATTTCTCCCCTCTATTAAATCAAATAGACCCTAAGTAAATTTTAGGTTCGGGGTACATTGAAACGAGTTGGGGATACTTGTTGGAGTGAACCTTTTAATTTTATTTGTAGCTTGATAAATAAGTACGAAGCAACTTGTTGTGTTTTAAAATAAATATTTAAAAAAATTAGGGTTAATTAAGTTTTTAATCCCTATAAATATTTATAGTTTTGTTTTTAATCCCTAAAAAATAAAATCACACTTTTTAGTCCCTATAAAATTTTCCATCAACATTTTTAGTCCCTATAAATTTTTCCACCAGCACTTTTAGTCCCTGTAAAAAATTTCCATCAACAATTTTGGTCCCTAAAATACTTAAGAAATATGTCACAAAAACTAAAAAGTGTGATTTTATTTTGTAGGGACTAGAAACAAAACTGTAAATATTTATAAGGACTAAAAACTTAATTAACCCAAAAAAATTATCAAGTTATGCATGTGGGGATGTTGACAATACTTGCAATTACTTTCAAGACATTTGATTTTATATGGGTAAGAAATTTGTGGACTATTTCTGGTGAAAAGGACCGTTTCGGAAGAAACACTGGGACCATGTTGCATTGCAAGACATTAAATTGAGGATCATTTTCTCGATGTTCGTTAGACTTATTGAGATTTTTGCTTCATTCAAAAGTATTTGTTTTGTGACAACATGATTAAATTGAAACAACACTATCACGCTATATGATTTCAATCATTTGTCAGTTGTCACTCTTGAGAGATTTCATATAGTAAAATTTTAATAAGAGTCTCAAACTCTCACCCAAAAAAAAGTCTAATATAAAACTTAATTTTATAAGTTGTTTAAACAATAATTGTACACGTATTGAGCATATATATTCATTAAAAAAAGTATTGAGATGTGTATACAAGTGAAGAAAAGTGTTTTTTGTAGATAGAAGTATCAGCTAAGGATCAAGATTCTAAAAATACAAAGGACACTTCTTGTTTGACATCAAGTTTTTACTATACGTTTTCATCAAGTTTTCTAACTTTTATTAAAAATTACTACTCCAGAATTAATTATAAACAAAAAAGAAATTACATACGTTATACAAATATTGAGCATGTATGCACTTTTCTATACTGGTTGTAGATGGAGTACAAGCACAATCATTTCTATCCAAAAACTCTATCAAAAGACATTCTATAAAAGTGCAAGTTTAAAATGTCCGGTTAGTCTTTATGGAGAAAATTTAAGGGAACTAAATGGCCGAGCTATGAGGTTGGATTATGTTCTAAAACTCTAGATTGTGTATCCTTCAATATTTTCAAATTATCTAATGCTAACAAACAAGCAAATAAAAAGTTAGGCTATCACAAAACTGAAGAACTCAATAGAAACCAAGTTATAGTTTTTTTTTTTTTTTTGTGTGTGTGTGAGAGAGATTTAGTCCGATCTAAGAAAACTTGAATCTGGGTTTGGGTCAGATTGGCTGAAACCCAATCCGACCATTCAATCTTTTTTTTTCAAGGATTCAAATCATTCAATCATAAAGAGGCATGGAGTTTTAATTAATTTCATCCCTACAAAACAAGAATTACAAGTCTTAGAAATCAGATCAAGTAAAATAAATTCATTTTCAAATAAAAACCTAAATCAGTAATCACTTCCTTGATCTTACGACAAAGAAGAGCACTAAGATACACAGTTAAAATTTGATTTGATCGCACTGTTTGAAGGACATTAGAAATTTGTGTGCGCAAGTATATTGATACAGCTCTAAAATGATATCTTCTCTAAAATAAAGAAAAGGAGCACACTTGAGTTGTACGATATTCAAATGCTGATAGAATTGATTTTCCTTCTAAAAGATCATCTTTGAAGTATTGTATATTCATTGGAGACGATTTTATCGCCTAGAAAAGAAAGAGTGATGCAGTGTCAAGCCTAAAAGTGTAATAAGTCATTACGTTAGCAATTTGTGAGATCATAGAACTAGAACAATTACTGGACCAGTTTTGATTCAAGGGGTTACCTACATGGTACTCATTTGTAATGAACACAAAGCATTCTGTCCCTTACAACCCTAGTTTTGATAGTTCAAATGATCCCTTGATATTATTTGATAAAGTAGATTACTGCTCTCCGCCCAACAAGTTTTGCTCCCACCCAGCCAAACTGATCAAAATACCCCTGCGTTAGTTAACTAACGGATGTGTAAATTAAACATGACTTAATTTTACACATGTGTGACTTAAGTCACGCCGCATGAGTTAACTCACGCAGGTGTTACACCCAGCGTGAGTTAACTCACGCTAGTTTATTATTCTCCGAAGTCAAGTCATTATGTTGTGAGAAGAGCGAAACTTGCTGAGTTAAAAGAGGCAGGGATACTAGTGCAACTACCCCATCTCTCTCTCTTTCTCCAACTTACAAAAAATAACCTTAGTTTATTGCTTCCAACACCCTATTTCTTTGTTGCATGTCTTGCTACATGTTGGCTAATTACAATGTTCAACCCCATTTGTTTATCTCATTATTAAGGGAACATTTTGATCCTTAATGTGGAAGCACCATGGCTAAAATAAAGGTCCCATATATGATATTAATTGGAAAGATAATTTGATCCACGGAATGTTCTAATTGCAGTTAATTAGTAGTAACTCACGGAATACATGCCTTGAGAATAATAAACTAGCGTGAGTTAACTCACGCTGGATGTAACACCTGTGTGAGTTAACTCATGCGGCATGACTTAAGTCACGCATGTGTAAAATTAAGTTATGTTTGATTTACACATGCATTGGTTAACTAACGCAGGAGTATTTTGGTCAATTTAGCTCGGTGGGAGCGAAACTTGCTGGGCGGAGAGCAATAATCATATTATTTTACCAAGTCTTGGAGTGTTAGAAGAGTTCTCGTATGGTTTATGTACAACAAGCTTCCTACACAACGATTTTCACCATATTGAGAGTGTTGGAAATGATTTAAACAAAATATTACTTTGTTATATAAACAAGTAAATATACTAAATAGGACAGTAAATATTTGTACTTTCAATCCAAATTATTCTCTCTTTGATTTATCTTTTTTCTTCTTGATAATCAACAATGTGAATAGGAAACTCTAAGACAACAACTCAACAATTTCTCATGGATAATTAATTACGACTGCAAAAAATTGTTTGGGTAGACACTTATAGCCCGCATAGATAAACTACAGATAAATAATACATTATGCTTATGCTCCAATAGTCTTCACTACTATGACAGGAGTATGGATTTAGGTACAACTTCCTACATAAACTTCCCCTCCACTAGACGTATTACTTCTTTTCTCTAAAAACCCTTACAAAATTTACCATATACCTCAAGTGTATGCAGCTTAATTGAAGATCAAAATTTTCAACGAGGGCATGCCTTTTTTCTTTTTCCCAACAGAAAAATATAAAATACGAATAACATATCTTTACCGAACAAACATTTTAATTTCACAGGTGATCAAAACATGAATCAGATTCACTGACACTCAATTCGTTGTCTTTTAGCGGAAATGTGTTCCTGGTCCAATAAATCTTTAGCCCCGTTCTCGTTATTGTTGATGATCGTTTCAGAATTTTCTTCACATTTGAAAGTCCAACCAGCAAAATCATTCTCTGAAAAGAGAGAGGATGGAGTTGTTTTGTAGAATGCTAGAGGAACTTGCTTCACCCTCCGAGTAATCTGCAATGGTGCAAGTCGTAAAATTTGATTTTAAGAATAGATATATTTTTTCATCTCTATACAATTCATAAAATTTGATTTTTGTCCTACAAGGAGAAAAGTTATTTGACAAGTATACAAAATACAAAAATGTGTTTTTAGTCCTTAATAAGGCACCGATGAACGACTAAAAACACAATATTTATGCCAAATGTGTGGACTAGAAAGGGGAAAAAAAGAAAAAAAAACATTGCCAATTTTATAGAAATTAGAAACATATTTTTTGTAAAAAAGAAAAAGAACTTTTTAAACCTTTCTCTTATTATGCAAATTTGGTGAATATAAGGCACATTACTGTAAAGACGAAAAACAAAATGGTAATTCACCTCCGCTCCAAGTATTGTTGCATAAGAACCAGCACTAAAATCACCGATATTAACTTCACTTGTTTTTGCTCTGACTGTCAAATCAGTCCCAAGAGACAAAGCAAACCTAAAAGCACAAGTAAAAGCATATAATGTTTTAAGGTATTATGTTAAGATCCACAAAAAAAGATTAAATAAAACAGTGAAGAAAAGGAAAACAAGGAGCAATGCGCCAAAGAACAAAACACTTACCGTGAGACAGGAGGACAGTAGTGGTGAAGAGCGGTATCAATTTCCCAAAGAGAGCTTCCTGCTCAAGAAATCTTCATCAGCAAAACAAATATGGAACAAAAATAGTTGACTCGAGATATACTATGTGATCCAGTAGCGTAAGCTATAAGACGCAATATAGAACAAGACATGTGGGCAGTGCATACATATTTTATTTACACTATTAAATACATATATGTTAATTTATAACGATCATTAAGTTCCAACCGAGTAGGCATTCACTTGGTTAGGTTTTGAGTTTTGACAAGGTGAACCCGGGATACCTCTTGGATAACCTTATACAATTTGGTTATTTAGGAGGATTTTCAGAGCAAGTTAGAACGACATTGCATCTTATTTGGCTCTCGTGTGTTTGGGACATTTGGAAAGAAAGAAACAGACGAAATTTTTTGGAATGAGGAAAATTTGCAAAATTTATGTGATAAACTTAACCTATATATTTTAAAAATGAGTAGGAAGGTTAACTCACTAATATAGTTATGTGATAAAGTTAACCTATATATTTTGTGACAAGCTGTTAACCTATATATTTTTAACCTTCCTGACAATAAAAATGAAAGCAACTAATTTATGTGATACTGCTCTACAAGCATTTTAAAATATATAGTTGATAAAATTTATTTGTTCATATAATTTTTCATGTAAGGGAGCATATCAAGAGCATAAAAAGAGCTGACCTTGACCATATAACATTACCAATACATGTAAAACTAAATGGTCAAAACTAGCTCCTCTTACCTCACGCAATATGTATGTATAGTTTATAGTACACAAATTAATGAGAGAGAAAAACACAATCAGTTTTCCAATTTTCTCCAGGTCTGGTTTGGGAAAAATAACAGACTTCAGGTTATATTGGGCAATAGACAACTAAAAGAGATGCTTACTCATAGCGCCTGACTTCATAGGATCAGATTCCTCAATGTTAAAATGGTCAAGGCCTGATTTCTGGCAGGGCTTTGCACCATTCTGAGCATTATCCAAGTTAGAAGGTTCACTGTCTTCATTAACTTCTTCCTGTTCAAATATCAGAAATTAGCTCTCCAATTAAACAGAAAGAAGGCAGTTATTTTATTACACAGCAACATATATCGTACAAATTTGCCAGAGCAACAAATTTTGAAATTTAACGCAAACACCCAACTTGATTAGGGATAATAAGGAACTAACTAACGCCTCTATTTGGTTTTCAATTGCAGTTCTGTAAATTCTATCTAAATGTTGAATGAAGCAGATGTTGGCTAATTATAAAGTTTCCAAACAGAACCCAATAGTGACATCGGACAATATGACCACTAGAGTAAAAAGGAACCAAAAGAAGTTGTAACTTCATGTGTTTCATGTCCTTCCATACAAGAGATCGGACAGTAGTATTTTGTAAGCCATTTAAGTTAACAAATCTTTCGTCCAATCCCTGCATTTCTCTTAACATAGTAAATGTTGACAAATTGCAGCCATGGTGGCATGGCACCATGGATTATGGCAGTGCTGATTCTGTGCCAGGCTTCCAGCTGCCATAGGCCACAGAACCTATTACATCCGCCATGTTTCCTCCTATGCCATAATTATATTGCAAATTTTTGTCTGGCCTACACAAATCTGCAATCCAACAGCTGAGTTTCAAAGTGAGCCACCTTAGGCCATCCTTGAACCAGGAATCCAATTAATCACCTGGATCTACCAATAGAAAACTAATTTGAGAAACATAGATAGCGCAAATAACAACCAAGCCTTGTCCCAATAAGTGGGGTTGGCTACATGAATCAAACGACGCCAAAGTGTTCAATCAAAAACCATGTCTTTCTCCAACTCATTAATCTCTGGATATTTCTTAATAGCTTCTCTTATAGTTTTTCTAGTTTTCCCCTACCTCTAGTAATTTGACCTCCCTCCATCTGATCTACTCTCTTTACCACAGAATCCACAGGTCTTCTCTCTATATGCCCAAACCACGTAAGTCTAGTTTCTACCATCTTATCTACTATAGGTGCTAGTGTGCTACCCCAACTTGTCATTTCTAATTCTATATTGTCTAGTCGTACCAAACATAGATACAAAATGGCAATAATTCACTATACACCCATATCACAAACATGCAAGTATGCAACTATTTAATATTTATATTATCTACTGAGTGTAATAAATAAGTATTACTTTAACTGCTACTGCAATGATACTGAATAAGATGAATAGAAAAGTATTTCCTGATTTGAACACAGCATATGTCATTTTCTAGATGGAAAAGTTTACAAAGAACAACAGATTATGATTTCAAGATCAGTCCTCTGTTCTCTTGACCCCTATATTTTCATGTAATCTCAATTAACATCTCCAAGATATAGTAATCCAGGAAACAAAATTTACTAATGAAGTAATTGCAAAAACAAAATATAGACACAAGACTATCTTTACCCGGTGCACCAAACAGTTTATCGAAGGATGTCTACGCAAAATATTGTGAACCAGAGCTGTAATAACCAATGCACCAGAAGGTGGAACTGAAAGCAACAGCCTACTCAATTTCTTTGCAAATGAGGCAGCCAGGTAAGCTGGAAGAAGGGGTGACTTTAGGCAAGAATCAAGAAGCTGCAAAAAGCAAATTGCATATTGTCAGAAAATGAAGGACTTGCATATGTGAACATTTTTTGTGACATTCACTCAAGTACTCTTTCATTTGAATATCTTTTCATCATCACTCAATAACATTCAATGGTTTGATTTTCCTATTACATAAACTACTCAGTTAGCCTAATTGACTATTTCTTGGGGTTTTTCTTGTCCACTTAGCAAAGAGAGGTATAATATTGGCTGACTATCCTGTATCGCATTATCTTATTCCAATATAGAACAAGATTATCTTATCATGATATTTGGTTATATTTAGGCCTATTTCACATAATTATACAATCTTGATTTTACTGTATTTTCATGGGCCATCAGAAACACTAGATAAAGGAGTACTCTAGGTTTATTAGTGTGCAAAAATGAGATTAGAGGGTATACTGTTGTATCCTTGATCTTTGCCAGCTTACTGTCTTTGCTCTATCTGTATTGCAATAGAGGATCCCTCAATTGCATTCCATATACATCTATGCGCCAAATAGAATATTTTCTTTTAACCCCCTCCCAGACAAACATGACACTTTCAAACAGAGTAAACATTTATCTGATAAATTAATTTTGCAGCATCAATGTTCATAATTTCTCTCTAATCAAACAGACCCGTCGCGGAGTGCAGATGTAAAACACACAGCATAATTCACAGCAGATTTATTCTTGATGGGTTCTAATTGGACCTGATCATTGTTGCAAAAAAAGTTTTATACTTCTTCCGTTTCATATTAATGATGCTGTCTTGAGTCAGAGTTCTAGAAGTGCAAATTATACTATAGTCCTATTCTTGTTGCCTTGTTGGAACTTAAATCATCTACACATTTCGCACGCCAGCATGCTTAAATCGTTTTATTCAAACTGGCATATTAATGTTACATTTAAAATATAATAACTTAATAAATAAGCAACATATCTTTGTACAACTGAACTGATAAGCATTATTTTTGCTTGATATTCCCATTTGGTTAGTTTTACATGTATGTAACAGTCATTTTATAAGCTTTACCTGGAAAAACCTTGCACGATGTTTTGCCATGAAGATAGATGGAACTAATAGTGCATAGAGTTTTTCATAAAATTTTGGGTATTCCAATCCATGTTCGGTCATTAGGATAAAAAGGCTATTGAGAGCCATCACACTGACTACACCACCTACATCATACGACCTTGTCAAGAAATCACTGCACACAAAAAAGCAACACGTCAGATTCAACATCTAGTTATCATAATAAAATGTCAATTTCTGCAGCACAGGTGTTTACCATAACATGATGGGATTAGACAGATGAGGAATCACTGCTTGGTGAAGGTTTACAAGAACCTAGTAAAAAAGAAAATGCAAAATCAAAAGGGGGGAAAAACTTAATATAGTAGTTCCATTCATATTAAACAGAACATAGAAACAAGAATGTTAATTTACAATCACCCTATTATGTAATGGAGATCAGCAATAAAAGTAATGTACCTGCTGTAAAGATTGATTAAAAGATACAGGAGAAGAAAAAAAAAGTACATATAATTTTCATTGGATTAGAAGAAAAAAAAAGGATAATGAAGTATCTAGAGAGAGTTTGTTTAAGGCTTTAGAGAAAGAAAAAAGTTTGTGTATTGTTAAGAAAGAGGAAAAGATAAGTGGCATGTCCTTAGACAAAATATATGATGGGGATTTACGGCATCGATTGATCCATGTAGCCAACCCCACCAAGTAGAGAAATGTTTGGTTAGTGTTTTAATGAGTCTATTGACATATGCTTAATGATAATTTATGTTTAAAACAAAATAGACAAACGGGGGCCTTGGTGCAATGGTTGGAATTGCTATTGTGTGACCAGAAGGTCACAGGTTTGAGTCATTAAAGCAAAAGTCTAGCAAATGCAAGATAAGGCTTCCTACTATAGACCAACAATGGATTTGACTTTGACCCTTGAACCCTGCCATGACAAGGGCTTTAATAGCAAAAAGATGTCCACATTTCAGAACTACACCAAAATGTTATATCAAGACTCTTGTTCACACAGCCAATATATATACATGTATGTGCAGTTGTATTCAAGTGGAAGTAGCTTGAGAAAATGTTTCCTACATTCATTCCTGTTTACACTTTTAATGACAAAAATACCCGCATTGATTTCACTTGATTTCTTATTTTCAAAGATTTGTTTAGGAAACGAAATGAAAACTAAGTGGCATATATAAGAAATGAACACAACAATTTCCCAAAACAAACAAATACTTAGATATACAGTTCATAACTTACACTACCCAGAAATAGCATATCTGTAAAATATTACCATTACCATAGCCATATATTAATAAACATATTATATCTTGGCAAAATTACATTTTTAGTCCCTTAACTTAATTTCAGGTAACAGTTTAGTCCTTTATCTTTTTTTCATTTCAATTTTTTCCTTTTGGACCATTTGCATATAGATTTTCAAGATTAAAATTCATGTTTTTATTTTCTTATGGCCTCTCAATCTTCAAATCTATGGTCTTTAAACTATGTTTGCATATGAATATTAGATTTGAAGCTTGAAAATCCATAGGTAAATGGACCAAAGGGACAAAATTGAAATGAAAAAAAGATAAATGACCAAATTGTTACCTGAAATTAAGTTAAGGGACTAAAAGTGTAATTCTGCCTTATATCTTATAGCTTAATTAAAACATGAACATCAATTTCCAGAATATAATGGCAACCCATCCTGAAATTTCACACACATACACTTGCAAAATACCTCTTTGAACACATCCAATGGAAGTGGCAACCTAAGATACGCAATCCAAGCTTTAGTAAATTTTAACTTCATCTTCTTCGCAATTCTGGCTGCAGACAATACCTGTATGCATAACAATAATGTAATGGATATAGGAAAGTAAAGATGTAGACAGATAGTTACAGCAGTTCTGAAATGAAAAGTTTTTATGTAAGAACAGATTAATTTAACAGAAGAAAATTATAATGAAATCCAAGGATAAAAGGTCCTCATTAATGGGAAAAAATGGCGAGCAACATTAACGAGTATGGAATAATACTTACATTATTGTTACGTTTCTTGGACTTAAGCTGCTTATCATCTGCATCCACATCTACAGAAAGCATTTTATGATCACTTTCAATGGAAAATTAACCAAATTACAAAATATAAATGTACACTTTGATTTTTCCTTAGAACAACAAGAATAACCAAAAGCCTATTTAAGTGGGATCAGCTATAACCAAATTACAAAATATAAATATACACTTCCATTTTACGTTAGAACAACAAGAATAACCAAAAGCCTGTTTAAGTGGGATCAGTTATATGCATCGATCAAAGCAAGCTGTCACTTATTGGTTCCGAAGATCCTTCTTACTTGATCTAAACAGAAGTATTTTATGCAATTTCCCAAGGAAAAGTAGAGCGAAATAGTAAATAGTGCATTACATGGATAAAATATAGAGCTCAAAAGGATCAAGTCAAGATTGCCAATTGATTATGAAATATAAATTTGTAAAAAATTTAGAGTCTGAAAGTGACAAGTAAGCAGTCACCTGATACACTCCACATTTCTAAATCAGATGTATCGTCTGATTTTTCAAGAGGGGGAATATGTGATATGGTGTAGTGCATATTATGGATGATGCATTCGGTACTGCAAAAGATACATTTACAAGTTATCAATAGAACTAAATAAATACATTTTCAAGAAAATTATACATCTAGTTTCAAAACTAGGACCAGGTCTGCCTAGCAGAAAAATTAGTGATGTTCTGCCTAGCAGAAAAGGTAGTGATGTTTTCTTGCATTATGCATTGAGTTCCAAAGCTAAACATATAGCTTATAGCATATTGTATGACCTGGCACGCAATTTTTGTCTATAAAAATATGAGAAACAGACCAAAGAACATAACCTTTTAATACTACTTATAGTCGACCAGCTATGGTCATCTTCATCTCTTTATAAAGAACATGAATAAGAATAAAATTAACCAGTGGCTACAGTCTTACTAACCTTGAGCCTAATTGATTTTCATCAGTGCCATCTGCGCTTGCAGTTTTATCATCTAACAAGGATAAGGAAACATGTTATCCAATGAGAATAACCAAATATTTGGAATTGAAAAGAACACATAAATTTCTTGTCTACAATTTTGCATGTCAAAACTTGAAAGATTAAGAAAAGCAAGCTAAGGATGAAAATCACCTGAAACATCTTTTCCCTCCAGATTTCTTGTGAACTTTTCTAGGCTTATGAATGTAAAATAACTGAAAGTAACAAACTAATTCAGTAAAAAAGATAAACCCGCATATGACATGACTCATGATTCATGAACTCAACATATACATGCACAAAACAAAAGTAAAATAGGGATAAAAAACCAGCAAATTACACGCCGACCCCTGTTGTCAAACGCAGATTGCAGAAAATAGCTCTTCATTCAAATTCCCCTATGCAACAGTGCTATAGTGCCTCTATTTAACAACACTTTGTACAGTACTGAATAGCATATTAGCGATAGCGGAACAATAGTAATTTTGTTCAAATTCAGCTACGCTATAGCATGACTAAATAGCTATAACCACTATTTAACAACATTGACGACGATAAATTCATCCTAAGAACTTCCCTTCCATAAAAGGTGCTAAGCAAAACATCACAGCTATAAATTGTCGCCACACTTTTATTCATTATTAAAAGTTAAAAACGAAAAATACAAATTCTATGTAAAAAAATAAAATAATAATCATATAAAACATACGAAACAAATGAAACAGCTAGCATCTAAAAAAATCAAAGGAAAAATAATAATCATACCGAACATCAATATACTTGAAATACTTCGATATTAGTAAATCAATCAAAAATTCAGCAGAACTAGTGGAATGAATCTGCAAAAAGACAATAAAAAAACAAACAAATTAGTGAAAAATCAGCATTAATCAAACTGTATCACAAAAATAAACAAAATTAACATTACAACTAAAAAAAATAAGAACTTACAATGCTACGGAGAATTCTGTTATACAATGAAGAATGAAATGCTCCACCATTAGCAACCTTAACAAATTCCATCAAAGTATCAAGCACAACTTCCTTAATCGTTTCATCGCATTCATCCGCGATAAGAACATCGATAAGCAATTTGAGAAACTCATCGAACTTCGAACGGAGCCACGTGAGGTAAATGAATTCGGATTGATCGGAATCGGAGGCGGTGGAGGTTGCGGTGGCGGAAGGGAGTTGAGGGAGGAGAGGGAGGAAGAAGGAGTGAAGAGAGAGAATCGATTCGAGGATGTGGTGAGGTGGAGAAGAAGGGGAGATGAAGGTGAGGAGGAGAGGGAGGTTGTTGATGTGTGAGGCGGAGGAGAGAAGTTCGTGACCTAGGATTTTGATTTCAGTGATGCTGTGTTGTTTTGGTGTTTTCTTCTTCATCTTCTTCGTTTTCTTCATTGGAGATTCCATGGTTTTCTTCTTAAGCTTCGATAATTCTATGCAGAAACGCGCAGGGTTTTACAGGGTTCTGTGAGAAGAAGAGGAGTTTGGTCGGGTCTTTTTTGGGCCTGGGTTATTTCTTGGGCTAGTCATTGTTACAAGCCCATTTTATTTTTTACTAAATCGATGTAGAAAATTGTTTTTTAGGCACTTATAATTTGCTCTCATACAACGGTAGTTAACTATCATTCATATACACGTTGAGTCCCAACGGTACCTATCTATTGTACATAGGTGAATGAAAGTTGAATATCGTTTGGCAAAGAACGATAGTTAATTGTCGTTTGGGATATTTTTGTCAGTTGTTAGTTTAGACTGACTGATAGCAAACCATGAGTATCTAAAGAGCAGTTTTCATTGATGTAAACCATTTTTTACACTACTTTCAAAATACTTTGATTTTTGGAGAAACTCAATTATAAGAAAGATTTCAATCTTATCTAAGAACTCTTCTTAAGGATGTATGCTGGCTAGGTGAATGAATTTTGGTGTTGGGTTAAAGAACTTTTTTCTAATCGTTAGTTTGGTGGTAAAAACTTTTTTTCTAATGGCAAATTTTAGTATGTTACTTGTTATGTTAGTATTTTTTTGGCATGATTCGAACATTGGTCCTTTCCTTCTAAACTCCTTTAAACTTTTAGCTCAACCAATTGAACTATCCATCCTCCTATTTGATGGTAAGAACTTAGTTTTGTAACATTAAGTTCCTCATACTTGGTAGAAGTAGATACATATTTGACTAGTTTTTTAAATTGTGATGAAGATATGAATTCATTATAATATTGATTGATGATGATATGTCATATCTTGGTTGGAGTATAGTAATATTAACATTTAATTATTTCTTAATTTGATCATCAATCTCTCATAGTTTGCAACACTCGCATATCTTGTGCACCGACTATTTATGTTAGATTATATAACCAATAACTTTCAAAATTGTTAAAGAAGTATACAAACTATTTAGAGAAGAAAAAAAACTTCTTTTGAGCTCTACTAGGGTTTATCAAGTTCTCTATGAACCAACATAAACCACCAGACAATACTAGTCAAAATGGTGTCTCTCTTCGTGACAAATTCATAAGGGTTCAAGTTCCTCTTCCAAGGCTCGACAAGATGAAACCTATTAGAAAACAATCTTTTTAAGATTAAATTACAAGACGATGATCGTTTGAAACCTCGGTTTTTCTTGGATGCAGGGGTCGTAGAAGGGTTACAAAAGCCACTTCAAGAGCTAGTGATTTTCAAACTCTTGGGCAAGTTCATTGCTTATTTTGCGTTGATGGATAAACTAAAGTTATTTAAAAACCTTCAGGTGGACTTTATATCGTCGGTATATGACATAGATACTTTTATGGTAAAGTCTGATGTGCGTGAAGACCATGAAAAGGTTTTTGAAGAGGGTCATTGGATGATATTTGATTATTATTTGGCGGTCAGTGACTAATCTCTAGATTTTGATTCAGCTGCGGATAATATCGACCGCACATCGATTTGGATTCGTATTACCGGTTGGACTCGGTATGGAATACTATAACAACAATGTTTTATTTGTGTTAGGAGAAACATTGGGTTAACCAATTAAAGTTGATATTCAAACAATGGATGTGTTGTGTGCAAGGTATGCAAGAATATATGTCGATATTGATTTGAATCTACCGATTATTGGTCAATTATGGATTCAGGATGGATTCAGGGTAGATAGTTCCATGTTGAATATGAAGATCTCCATCTGTTGTGCAAGAATTGTGGGAGATATGGCCATGTGCGCTCACATTTAAGATAATGTCGAATTTTTTTTTTTTTTTGTGGTGGTCGGGGTTCGAACCTCGAACCTTGCATATTTTATGCATTGTCCATACCAACTGAACTAAGCTCACGAGGACGAAATTTTGTTTCAATAAATATGTTAGTTTTGTTTGTTTATTTTCTTAAAATTAATATTAATTATTTAAAAAATAGCGAAAGTTTGTAGTTTGTACTAGAGGAATATCTCACAAAATGTGTAACATTTTTTTTATCAAAAGCAAAATCAATGCATTTCATTAAGAATTAAGGAGTACATATCATGAGTTACATTATATAAGATATGGGATTTAGTATGAGATAAAGATGTTCAAGCTATATCGTTAGCCACTCTATTTGCTTGCCTCTTAACATATGACACTATAAATTTGGAATTTTAGATAAGATGTCCTTATACTGAGATACAATGTCACCAATTTCGTTGTTGTGGACAAATGTAGAGTTGATGGCGTGAGCAATGTTTTACTCTATATTTCAAACACAACCGAGTGCAGACCAGTTGAGATGGTTGTATGGATTGAGTCTAGCATTGCAAATACTTCAGCTTTAAGAACAGAACCATATAAAGGAAGGTGCGTTGACTTCCCCAATATAAAATGTCCCATAGAATTTCAGAAGCACACGCCATAGCCTACTATGGTGTTGTTGTTGAAAGTTGTTGCATCAACGTTACACTTTAGGACGCATGTTGTAGGTTTCATCCAAGTGATTTGGTGATTCAGGTTTTGTTTAAGGTTTAGCCCTTTACATACAACTCCACTCGTGGAGGGTATCCTCCGCTCTAGACGGTGAGAGTGGGAAAGATTTCTGAAGGCTGAAGCCTCCCAAAGCTTTATGTTACAACTATTCCAAAGCCTCCATGGTAAAATTGCGGCCACAAATTATGTAATATATATCAAGGGATTATCCCTCGATAACCTTATGAAGGGAATTTTCCCTCTAAAAATATTTCCAATGAGATGTTTTCCGGTGAAATTAATTCCCTAAAAATTAAGCTTTACTCAAGAAATTTTAGTGTTAGCCAAGGCTTTTTCCCCTCGTAAACTCCTGCTTTTCTTGTAGTGAAATAAACACACAATAAGTTTTTAAAAATAGCATAAAAGAATCAAAATACGAATTTTGCTCTTATAGGAAAAATAATAAAGAAGGTTTCATTTATTCATATAGCATATTTGTAAAAAAAAAAATTATACATTATGTATAAATAACTAAATTATATAATTCTATTAATCAAATTATTTTTATATTAATAAAAAAATCATTATTCTTTTTTGACAAATTTATTCGTGCATTTATTATATATATATGCTAAGAATTATATTATATGCAGTAAATATGGTGTTGCCTTTTGATTACATCGACAAAATTTAACATTATATATAAAAAATAGTATACTAATTTAAAATAACTTAATTTAAATATGAACATAAGATAAATTGATGAAAAAAAATAAAATAAAATGAATCAGTGCGTTAATTTTACTTTTATATTTAATATTATGTCTTCGAGACAAATTGAAATCGTAGTTTATAAAAAAAAAATTACTGCTATTGTTTTTGGGCAAAATTACTACCACTATATATTTGTTAACTACTATGAGTATATTAATGAGATATTTTAGCATAATAATGAATACTAAGTATTTTTTATGATAAAATGTAAAAAATTATTATCATTCTTATAAACAATGAAATAATGTTTTTGCTTATCAAATAATATTTTATAAAATATAAAAGTCAACGAAAAAAACTTATTTCATAAAAATGATCGTTAATTTAATAGTTTATAAAGCAAGTGTACATGCACACTTCATAAAAATGATTGTCCATACCAACTGAGCTATGCTACACTTCAATTTGCGAGAGTATCATAAAAGCTCTAATTTATCCCACAATTTAAAGTTTTTAGCATTTTTTTTATAATTGAAACTATTTTTCCTTACTTATGTATTAAATATTCAAATCCAATAAATTTTATTTTTAAAACAGGGGAGTGGAAGAATATTACAAGATTATTTTTTTCGAAATTAAAATGCCCCTATTAAAAATATTTGGAAAATGAAACAGAAAAGGATTCACAATCTTATTAAATGGGAGAGGTGCATCTTATTTTTATCAACGTTCATGCATTATTCTACTATATAAACTATAGGTTAGTGAACAATCATCACTCACACAAACATGATTTTCATTATTCCTATGTCCACTAAGAAACGCCGAGATATGGTGAATAAATTACGCAAGCTTGAGAAAGTGGTGGTGTGCAAGAACAAAAATTGGAGCATTGATCATGATGAGGTGAAAAGTAAGAAGAAGAAGAACAACATCAATAGGATCTTGATATCGATCAATATTGTGGGTAGCTCGGGGCCATTAACAATTGTGGTGAATGAAGATGATGCTGTTTGTGATGTTATTGACAAAACTCTCAAATCTTATGCACGTCAAGGGAGATTACCCATTTTGGGATCTGATGCCACAAATTTTGATATTTACTGCTCAAATGATGTCTCTGACGGTAAGTTAGTCCTTTATGATTTACTCTTTTTTTTTTTTTTTTTCCCTTCCAAGTTTCAATTTTCAAACTTTGATATTCAATAATTTAGGTTGATCAATAATTATTTCAATCAATCAAGAATTAAATTTTGATGTTTTCAATCTATTCGATATTTACTTAAACTTGTTGATTTGCGATATTAGATTTTATGCACGTCAAGGGAGATTGTCTATTATTTCTCCGTCATTTTGGATCTTGAAATCCCAAATTTATTCTTAAAAAGTTGGAATTACCAGAATGCTGTAATTATTTTTAATATTGATTATTCTCAATCACTTTGATTAAAAAAAAAATCAACCTAAAACAATTCCTTCAAAAAATTGTTTTAGGTTGATTTTTTTTATCATGCGTTTAGTGACCAAATTCGCACACTTTATCTGGAGAAATGAAAAATTTGAGATTTAAACACCAATCTCTGCAAATAACGTCAATAGTAGCTACGAACTTAGCTACATTTATGTCCCTAAAATTATCACTATATAATCATTCAATTTTTCTATGATATGCTTATGAGTTGTTTTGACTTATTTCGTGAGTTTTAACTTATTTTGTGAGTCATTGAAAAAACTTATTTTATGTCCATAAGTTCAAACCCGACTTATAAAAATGTCGAAATTGTTACGTCGAATGTCATGACTGGAGTTTTCAATTGATAATGTCATTTCATTTTTTTTTTTGGTGGTGATGTCATTTCATCCATCTAAAAATACTCATTTTATGAGATAACATATTGGTATAGCTTGTTTTCAGGTGTAGTTTACTCTCATTCTAATGGTAGAAACAATTAATGCGTCATATTCCAATAAATACTAAATAAATTTTACAATTGATTTTTTGTCAAATGTTTTTGGCCTAAATTTTGGACTGAATACATTAGGCTTGTTGAAAATTTTTACTTAAATTTTAAATATTTACTTAAATTTTATTATGGAGGAAATGAACAGCAAAAAATATATTTGGACCTCTAAAAAAATATGATGACGTAGATTTATTTGAATTTTATTTTTGTTTTATTCCTTTTCTCTCTCTCTCAACTAATAAATCAATATTTATTATAGATGCATATTTATTTATAACTTATACATTTGTCTTTGTACAATGTATGGCTTTTTATATGAAATAAAAATATCATTTTAGGATAACTTATTTGTATATTTTTTTATTTGTATATTTATTTATAACTTATACATGTGTTTTAGGGAATACTGAATAAATCTTTAAAATGAACAAATTTACAATTGATTTTTTGTCAAATGTTTTTGGTCTAAATTCTGGACCGAATGCATTAGACTTAGTTGAATATTTTGGCTCATATTTTTTTTTTTCAAAATTTTAGCTCATATTTTACTATGGAGAGAATGAACTGCAAAAAATAAACAAATTGTTTTTTGGACCTCTAAAAAAAAAAGGTGATATCGTAGTTTTAATTGAATTTATTTAATTTTTTCTCTCTCAATTAAATCAATATATATTCTAGATGTATATTTAATTATTTATAGTTTATACATGTGTCTTTGTACAATGTATGGTTTTTAACATGTACAGTGTACGGTTTTCTATCCAAAAAAAAAGTTTAGAAGTTTGCTTCTTTTGGAGATTAATTATAAGCTAAGAGTTATTTTGGGTTTATTTGTTGGAACATTTTTTTACAGCTCTAAGCCCGTCGGAATCTATAGGATCTTTTGGGACAAGAAAATTTGTGCTATGTGAAAAACCACCATCTCCAACAAAGACAGAAGCAAGATCAAAGATGATGGCTCAAAAGGGAAGTGGTAGATGGAAATCATTAAGTTTCAAAAAAGTCCTTTCAGCAATGGAATGTGTATCTATTAGTGGCAGAGCTTAGTTTTCTTTAGATCCATAATGTATGCATTTTATAAAAAGTTCATTTAGCACATTGTTAAGAAATAGGTGGCTTTAATTCTGTTAAAAAAGTGATTTTCATGTTTGGTTGGAATAATAAAAAAACATGAATAAGAAATAAGTGTTGAATGTTTTTGGTTAAATTACTTATGTTTGGTATTTAAGAAATAAGTGACGAATGAAAATAGAGATTGTTAAATAGTTTTTTTTACCGTAAAATAAAGTTTTTTTTTTTTTTTTTTTAAAAATATATTTAAATAATTTTTCTTTTTGTGTAAAAGAGGGCAAAATCTGTGAAAGAAGAAATAACTACGAAATTAAGTGAGCATTCATGGACATATAAGCCTTGCAAGAGTTATTTTCGTTGTAAACAACATTATCCTATACTCTCTTTCCCATAATACATGACACAATTGATCCTATATCAATACATAATTTTGAGCTTAAATATTTTGAATAATATATTAGAAAAAATTATAAAAATTTAATATTTTGAAAATACTCATCGAGACGAATCTAATGACATCTTATATGATATTATTTATCCTTGTAGGTTAGTAGAAAAATATAAAGAACTTATGATGTTTTGCAGAAAACATGGAACTTTCGCATAATACATGCGTATTTTTATTTTTTTTGACAAAATAATTCATGCATATTTATGAGCGATGATATAATCAAGACATGACATCTGTATTCCTGAGAAGTTCGTGTGCAGTTTAGTTGGTATGATAAATGCTAGCAACACACATTCTAACACACACTTTTCAACACACTATCTTTGATTGGTTAAAATTCACATGAGACCCACCAAATTTATATGGGACCCACATGATTTGGTGGGACCCATGTGAATTTTAACCAATCAAAGAGTGTGTTGGAAAGTGTGTTAAAATGTGTGTTGCTAGCATTCCTCTGGTTTGTATATATACTCCGAATACAACGAATTTTTCTTTCGTGAAATACTACAAATGCTTTTTAACCATTGGATGATGTTTGGTTTTAATCTGCTTTGGTTTCTATTTATTTTTAAAATGGAAAATACAATTACCAACCACATGCTCTTTTTTTTTAGGAAAATTTGCTTATATCATTTCATTGATAATAAGAGATTCAATACAATTGGGTATTTCATAATAGACAGCGTGACTAGTTAGTAATGTGGCATCTCTTGCAAGTGCATGAGCGACCCCTTTAACTTGTCGTCTAACAAACTCCACCCTAGAGTTAGAAAATAAAGAGCTAAAGAAAGAACGACAATAAGTAAGAATGCAGCCAAATTCAGACGTAGAAAAGCATCAGCCGTCAACTTAGAATCCGTCTCAAAATCCACATTATCAAATTGCATGTCACTTAGCCATTGCAACGCTAAGTGTAATCCAAGTGCTTCGCCCACATCTACCGGAAGGAGGCAAAGATGCATCTCAGTTTTTGCCAACACAAAGCTGCCATCTGACTCCCGTATACATATACCAATTCCTGTTCTATTAAGGGAGTTAGAGAAAGCGGCATCGATGTTACATTTGTACCGCCCCAACAGAGGATGTTGCCATCGAATGCCAGGTGTAAATCCGAAGTGGAACTCCCCCCAATGAGGGTTGATGAAGATGGATTTTGGGCGGTGGAAACAGTAGCAACAGGTGTGTTTGCTAAGTCCCAATCAACAACCACATTGCGAGCTCGCTCCACCTCTAAAGCGCTAGTTTTTGTTGCATCGTCGCAACCACATGCTCCTTGTTTCACTATCCATTCGCGTGTATTATTATTATAATTTCTTTTAATTTTATTTTATTTTTCAATTCTACTATTCAACTTTAATTTTCATCCAAAAGCTAAAATTTTGTAATGGAATTAAAACAGTGTACATGTCATGTTTAATTAGACCAAATGATGAATATCAAAGATGAACTTAACGATATAATGTAAGCATACACCCATTGTTACAATATGTCATTGTGGTCTTTATGGGGTATTTGTACTTCTTCTTGCTAAGTTCATAATATTTTCTTTTTTAAGAATTTGGTATTTGATTCAACGATCAATTAATCTGAAGTGTCTAATCTCACTGTTCATTTACAGACCCAACCACTTGCATGATATTAAGAAGTTCACATTTTGATTTAATTGCAAACAAATGTTTGGTGATTAACAAAAATATTTTCTAAGAAATGTAGACAAACATGTTAACACTTCAATTCCTTCTTCTTCACACGTTAAAAGCCTACTTCCTTTTCATGTTTCAACATTTCTTATTAATCCACCTTATATTTTTCTTCTCAATTCAAAGTTAAATCAATCTCTTTTCCACCCCACTTTCAAGGTCAAGATCCAATTATTCATCTCTATTAAAAGCTAAATCAATTTTTTCATCTCAAGTAGAATATTCTAAATTAATCTTTTCATCATTTCCAATATGATTAAAAACAAAATTCATCCAACTAACTAAATAGAACTAACTAAATAGACCCCATTAGTCTCATACTTCCATGACGGAAAATCCCTTTCACAAAGTGAGTACAATCATCATGTGTCAACATCAGACTGTTCAACATCTTCTACTTACATATACTTTACCCCCTCTCTCTAACACACGCGCGCGCACACACCCACACCCACACTTGATATCAAATTTTGAAAACACAATAAGACTTATAGTTCTCCACCTGCCTTATTTTCATTGAATTGCCACACCTACAAATTTTGAATATCTATCACTAGTCACCACATATCTACGGTTCTCTCTCTCTCTCTCTCTCTCTCTCTCTATATATATATATATATATATATATATCTTTGTCTATAAATACATTTTACCACCATGTTTTAAACCACGTTCAACCACCATTACAAGCATCCCGATCAACGACTACCACCCTCCATTCAAAATGGCCACCGATGAACCACGTTAACCTACCCACCATTACGAGAATCCAGATTACAACGACCACCACCACCATACCCACCACAAATGGGTTTTACCTGTGGTGGCGACGGCAACAATTGTCCTACTCCTAACCATTATCACTGTTATGGTCGTTGTTTTCATCTGTCGTCGTTCCACAATGACGGATGTGAAAATGACAACACCACCTAAATTTGTTTTACTCATTTCTCCCCTTGTACAAAATAGATATCCTTCCAATCCAACCCTATTACTACATCCCAAGTCACATTGAACCGTTTGACTACCCAATCTCTGAACCTAGTACAGATGTGTTTAAGACCCCAATCTCTGAACCTAGTAGACTTATAGCTTTTATGTTTGTGTTTAAGAACCCAGAGGTTGACTATTACAGTGTCTTGCATTGTGGGTTGATATAATTAGTAAGCTGTGTTTGAGACTTTAAGTCAAATTTACTTATTTTAAGTGTTTGAAGATTGAAATCATTTTTCTTTGTTCTTTTAGCATCTTCAACTTTGTTGACAATTGTAACCAACTTTCTATATATAGAGGAAGAAATATAATGAAAATGATAACTAAGAATTACAATAAAAAAACTATTCTATAATCTTTAATCAACAATTTATTTTCTCTTTTGTTCTATGTAAATTCCATAATATAATTAAAATTCCTACTTGAACGAGAATAATTCTTGTAATTCTCCCTGAATATCCCAATTCTCATCTCAATTGGTATCGTGAGCCTTCCATTTGGCACGCATGATGGCTGCTAAACACAACCCGACGGAAATCTAAGCAACTGAATATGGTTTTATGTCCCCTACAATTTCTTTAGTTTTAATCTATTTAGGTGTTGCATATTCTTTTGCGCCCCATTTGCTAAAAATAAATAAATTAGAAAACACCTAATGATTGGCATCATCATCATCATCATCATCATCATCATCATTATTATTTCTTTTAATTTTATTTTAGTTTTCAATTCTTCTACTCAACTTTAATTTTCACCCAAAAGCTTGAATTTTGCAATGGAATTAAAACAGTGTACATGTCATGTTTAATTAGACCACACGATGAATATCAAAGATGAACTTAACGATGTAATGTAAGCATACCCCCATTGTTACAATATTTCATTGTGGTCTTTATGGGGTATTGAAAAGTTTTAAGTTCATAATATTTTCTTTTCTAAAAATTTGGTATTTGATTCAACGATCAATTAATCTGAAATGTTTAATCTCACCGTCCACTTATAAACCCAACCACTTGCATGATATTAAGAAGTTCACATTTTGATTTAATTGCAAACAAATGTTTGGTGATTAACAAAAGTATTTTGTAAGAAATGTAGACAAACATGTTAACGCTTCAATTCCTTCTTCTTCACATGTTCAAAGCCTACTTCCTTTTCATGTTTCAACAAAAACGTTACATAATAATATTTGTCAGTTACATTGTTCAAAAAATATTTGTCAGTTATATTGAAATAATAATTACTAAAAAATTTGATATCCTTTTCATCTGAAATCCTTTGTCTAAGACAATTCTTACGAGTGCTTGAAGTTATGGTGTATTGTGATTGCAAAGTCAACTTGCCAAGTGCCAACGATCCACTTAGTCATGAATTATACAAACATGGGAACATTGATATTCAATTCATTTGTGAATATGATCAAACAAGTTTAATTTTCTAAAGTTGGTCCATGTCTCCTTAATAAACCAACTAGCAGATACCTTCACTAAATTTTTGCCTCGAGTTCCATTCCTTAATAGACATTTTGGATATCTATTTGCCAACTTAATTAAGGGAGGCTATCAGTCCTAGTATAAATACACAACTTGTATTCACCTCAACTCACTTGAGTACCATTCAATGAAATGAAAATTGACTTAGTACTAGGTTATACGGTAGGGCCAATAATAATGAAACTTTAGTTGTAGGTGGGGGCCTCTTCGCATATTCAGGGCCTTAAGAATGTTGGCGGGGAATACACATTTAAAAGTAGAAAATCTTTCGTAGACATAAGTACCACAAATTAATATTACTTAGACACTCACATATAAAATGAAAAAAATTAAAGAAAAATTATTTAGTCATATCAATTGACATTATTTAAGTATTTCTTTTTATTTTTCCTAAAAAAAGTATTTCTTTTTATTTTTCTTTTGGTTTTGTGTGTGCGCCCAAATAATATTTATTTAGGCTTGTGTGCGCGCCCAAATTAATATATCTCACTAGAATAATGATCTTCTCAAGAAGCTTTAAATTCATGACCCTCCTTTATGGTCTTCTGAAAGTTGTCAGATCAGTGCTTTCCTAGTTGATTTGATTATAATAACGTTGCAACAAGCGAAAATAATTTGCATTTGCATGTTATACAAACGAGGAATATGTTCATGTGAATTGGAAGGTGCCTTTGCATGGTTTGGATATACATGTCTAAATATGGATGGAGCTGCAAAACAATATATCGGCCATACATGTTGTAGTGGTTTACTACGAGATGAGCATGGTTGATAGGAAAAATCTTGGCAACACATCTTCATATATGGTTGTGCTTTGGGGTTTACATGAAGATCTATGCATGGTGACTGGTGAGGTTGGACCATTTTGAAGGTATGGTACCATACCATCAGTCATCACTCATGTATATAAGAAAGCTAATAGATGAGCAAAATATTTTTGCCAATATAGGTTGTGATTAAAATATTCGATACCCGTCTATAATCACGCACCTTAACATGCATGGTTCGTTGATTTTAGAGATATTTCTACACCTTACTTAGTGTTCGTTTCTTTGTAGTTTATCTTTACTTTTAGACTTAGGTCCTATTGTATAAAAAAAAGTTTGTACAAGATATTGTGGATTAAAAGTGAGGCCGATTGTAATAATTGACTACTGGGATTATACCAACATTTTGTGTTTGTTTTGTGAGAAGGGCATTTCCTTTCACAAACTGACCTCATCACTACTCTCTCACTCACAATCTCACTTCTCACCACCAATTCATCCATCTAATTAAAGACACTCATAATTATTACTCTCTCCCATCACTATTATAAGTAAAATTTCACTTTTTAGATACATTGAATAATTAATATATCTAAAAAGTCAAATTTTGTTTATAACAGTGACCGTATGGAGTAATTAGTAGCTTGGTAAATAAATTAGAATGCTTAAATATGTTTTAGGTCTTTGTAAATTTTGTCGGTTTAGGTTTTGGTGCCCGTAAAATTATTTAGACATATACCTACGCAAAATTCAAAAAGTTCTTAAAAAGTTGCGAAAATTATCTTTGTTGATATAAGGTTTTTGGTGAAGCAGGTCTCGTTCCAGAGTAGATATACACTCTTGCGTGATAACTTAATGGAACTTTTGAGTGCTCTTTGGACTTTTTAAACTTGGCAAACAGAAGCATCTAAGATTCTTAGTAGCTAAAGGAAATCAATCAAGACCGATTAGTAAATGAATTAATGATTTTTTTCTTTAATTTTTAATAATTAAAAAGTGCACAATCAACATTATTAATACAACAATCATGTACATCTTTCGGTCACTATTATAAGCAAAAGTCTATATTTTAGATTCATCAAATTAATTATGTACATGATCTTTATTATAGACCACATACATCGTTTAGTAAATGAATCTTAAATGTTTGTTTTTGCTTATGATAGTGACCAGAGGTCAGGGCCGTTCCTACAAATCTGAAGGCTCGACTCTGTAAGTGAAAAGAGGTCCGTAATAAAAGAAAAACATATTTTTTTTTAAAAGAACAATGTTCTATTTAAATTTTTTAAAAGATAAATACAAGGTGTCGTATATATGTGATACACCCAAAGGTGAAAATCACTATCGTATACATGAGGAACCTCAAACCACCCTCCCAAAAGAACACCCACCAAACACCAAAAGCAAGAGGACCAATTTCTAATAGGCCTAAAACAAGACAACAGAAGAGGAAAAAGAAAAGGAAAGTCTGATGGAGTGATGGCGATGGAACGCGTGGTATCAGAGAGAAAGAGAATAATGATTTTTTTTAGTGGAGCAATACTTAGTAGTAATACTGTGTTATAATTATTTTTTTAGGCCCATATCTTAGGGAGACCCAGCTCTATTGAACTCCTTGCACACCCCAAGATCCGGTTCTACGTACATCACAAAAAAAATACAATAATCATGTGTCATGTTAGCTAAATTTGACCAAACATGTAAGTATTCTAATTCAAAGACATTTTTATAATAGGGTTGTGTTAATGAATGTTCCATATATACTTTTTTAAAATTTCAAATTAATAATTATTTTTTAAAAATAATCAAATATTTTAATTTACAATATATTAAATACACAAATTTTTACAAAAACTTAAATATATTTAAGGTGTCCTTAAAATATGTTATTATTCCAATCCCAACTCACTTTTGTTATTTTTGCCATAGATACATCTTCATATCATAAACTCCAACAAATTCAATTCTTTGGTCAAAAAAAAAAAAAAATTCAATTCTGATTACTCTCCGTCTCCACTACTCAGTACTAGTCACTTACTACCATCAAAACGTTTCTAATAAAACAAGCTCCTTTCAGAAACCTGGTTGTTGTTTATCTCATTCGCCTCCTTAATGTATGTCAGTTTTTCTCCCTTATCTGTTCTTTTGTTATTTATCCTCTTCTTTCAGTTGTGAATTAGTTTCATTTTTGCAATGTCAGTTTTTCTGGGTTTGGGTCCTACAACTATTTGTGATTTTTCATGATTTATGCTGTTTCTATGAGAAGGGTTATGATGAGAATGTTCATTTTTATCATGATTTCTGTTGATTTTAGGAGAAGGATTAGTATGAAAATGTAATATTTTTTTAAAAAATAAAATAAAATCAGGCTTTATGTTGGTTCTAGGATGAGGTTACGATGAAAATGTTAATTTTTTGAAAGAAAAAAAATGCTTTATGTTGGTTTTAGGAGAAGGGTTAGGATGAAAGTGTTAATTTTTACATTTTTTTTATGATTTTTGTTGGTTTAAGAAGGGTTAGGATGAAAGTGTTAATTTTTTGTAATGCTTTCTGTTGTTTTCATAAGTGGTGTGGTTTGAGAAAGTTATTTCATTATAGTATAAGTGATATGAACTATTGGAAATGTTTTGAGCCTTCAATCTATCAGATGACACTATTTTGTTGTTCTTGGTCTTGACTCTTGACGTTAAATCAAAATGCATGCCTTTGTATACTCTAGTCGGTGAATTTGATATTTTTCCTGCATTTGTTTATTGATTTCATGAGCAGCTATTCGTGCAAGCAAAACACCGTCAACAAACCATGGATTTCTCAGAAAAACAAATAAAGGCCTTAGACATGATGATGATTGTCAACATCTTCTTTATAATATTTACAGCTTTATCTCTTTACATCAGAGAGGTTGTAAGCTCGGTGGTGACTTTTACTCTCGATCAAAACCCATTAAAGTGGTCACTCTTTTGTTTTGTTTTCACCACTTTCCTCTCCCTCACCATCAAGCTAGCCATGATCCATTTACAAAACAAGATCAACCGCTACATCATACTATTGGGAATGATTCTTTGTGCTTTTGTGCTTGTCCTTGGCTGCTCCCTCATCATCATCTTTTACCATTTTGCTGTGAACATTTACATTACTTTTGCACTTTCTCTTGTCCTTATAACATTTCTCCGTGACTACTATTATGTTTGTAGAACAATCTGGGTTAGCTAGTTTGGATGGTAGTATTAGTGATAGTCTGTTTCAGAATCATAATGAAGATTGTAAATTGTTTAAATTTTTAGATGTAATATCAATTTCATATCATAGATGTTAACTTCTCAATCCTTCTTAATATCACTTCCTCAGTTTATAAGATATCATTAATTTAATGTTGATTGTATTACGAACATAGGAACAAATTGATCAAACTCTTATGTATGTTACATCTGTTGGAATGTTTGGGATGGGGTGGGTAAAGTTCATTCAGAGCGGGTGTGGGGGTGTTTTAGAAAATTAGATATTAAGTGGAGATAATCAAA
>Ga0315914_1002540_pt1 | contig 27905 bp, 17 predicted proteins | sample MpolenodulesMG_FD_203920 | JGI IMG/M metagenome (GOLD analysis project Ga0315914, IMG submission 203920) | Medicago polymorpha root nodule microbial communities from Los Angeles, California, United States - elongated nodules | ecosystem: Host-associated > Plants > Roots > Nodule | place: USA...
AATACTTTTGAAGTATTAGAAAGTTGCGATTTTGACTCCTAACAAAATAAATTACAATCTACTAATACTTAAGAGGCCAAAAATACTATTAAGCATATTCTTTAAAAAGACAAATAAGGCAAATTTTTATACAAAAATATGTAATCATTACATTTTCAATCGTTTAAGTTGCAAAACAGTAATATTTTCAAGATAAAGTTTACTTTTGTACTTTTTAACCATTCTTCAGCTACTCGTTAGTAAGACCCGTCTAAATTAGTGTTAAAATAGTCTTGACATGTCACTTAATGAGAGGGTTATAAAAATGTAGATTTTTGTTGTTGAGTACGAGGAACGTAAGTAGCGTCCCCCAATTGAGACATCAGTTTATGAATGGCAATCACTTTCTTTATCTCAGTGAGGATGTCTTGTTGTAACGTTGCATCAGCGGGATCCAATTCCTCTTAGGTCGATTGGGAGAACATTGATGCTATATGTCTTGTTGTAACATCAGCTTGATCTAAATCATCTTGGCCCGATCGGAAGACCATTGGGGCTAGATCAACCTTGAAGAAATGGGTGGGTAAGAAGAAGGATGTGCAGATTGCTCTTGGGAAGTTGTTTAGGCCTGGAAGGACGATGTTATGGTTTTTTGTTTTTTTTTTTTTAAATCTTTTAACTTGCAAGGAATATCAAAACATAGATGTTGTTAGTTGATTGATGATGCATGTTAACCTCAAAGCATACTTTAATTAGACAAACAACTTACCTATGAGGTAGACTCGGGAGAAACCATCTTCTCCTTAAATGTTTGGTGAGAGGTCTTCGTGCTTTGACACGATAACAAGATGGTGAGCGAGAGGACTAGTCATCATGAAGAAAACGATAAGGATCAAGTAGATGGAAGAACTATATATTTTAACATGAGAGAAGGAAAATAATGTGATTTAAGAATCTTTTAGTGGAGATGGGAGTATTTTACTTGTTATTATCTTGGTTTCTCATAGGCTCTCAATATTAGGGATAATCTTAATTATTTGATACATGACACTACATGTTAGTAAATTATGAGATTTGAACCTTGATTATTTTCTTAATCAATTACTTTTTCTCCTAAAAATAAATCAAATTGATTAGGTGCAAATTTAATCTCACTATTCTAAAGAGACAAATTCTACTGAAGACCCACATTAATAGGTGATCTATTTGAGTGGTATTGGCTTGGGACCTAGGAATGTGCTCCTCCTCAAGGTTTCAGGTTCGATTCTCTCTGGTGTCAATTTGAGGGGGTTAGTTTAGTTTCTTCAAAAAAAAAAAAAAGGTGATCTATTTTAAAAATTGTTCAAAATAGCAATAATGATTGTGATATACCCTATAGAAGTAGAAACTCACGTTCTTCTTTGTTATCACAAATAAGAGATGAATTGATAGATGTCGATTTTAAAAAAAACAATGAAAGCAACAAATATAATTGTTTGTTGGCTTAATTACAATTTTAATTCTCCTATTTTCATTCACTTGTGAGATTTTTGTACTTAAGTACGATGATTTAACATATTTTAAAACGTGATGATGTTAAGTGATCACCAATTAAAAAATCAAATAAAAACTTTCAGTTTCAACTTTATTTCATCATTTTTAAGTTCAAAATTACAATGGAGGGACAAAAGCATAATAATTTTAAAATGAGATCTAATTTTATAAGTAGAAATGATCAAAACCACGTGAGCAAAAATGATGAAAACTTTAACTAAACCTTGTTTGTTTTGTTTTTGTCAAATTGACACGGATCGTGTCACAAGTTACATTAGAAAATTCCGTGAACTCCCTTCTAAATATCATTGTCATTCAATTATTAAACAATTGAATATCTCGAGCGGAAATGTTGATCTTACCCGAAATATAATATGGATGGATGAGATATTACCCCTTACAAATACTAGTTAGGCTTGGACCACCTAGGTCCACATTAGAACTTGCCATTCTCTTTTGTTAGGAAAAAAAAAGCTTGTTATTCGAAAGATTCGTCGTCTTTCCGGTATCAACAAAAAAAGTAAAGAATATAATTTGAAAAGCAAGTAAAGCATGCAAGTACATAAATTAGTGAAGAGTTGGAAATGGCTGAGCATCCACTTTGTTCTGCAATGTAGTTAGGCAAGTACAGGGGACCAATTTAATTTGAGAATGACTTAAAATAAGATAGACCAATTTAATGGTTTATTATTTTTTTTTACAAGATTCCTTTGTTTATTTAATGATTATTTTGAAGGGAACGTGAAAGTAGACCGTCGTCCACAACCACATGAACGTAGAATCTAGAATCGAATCTAGGAAGAGCAAGTAGGCAAGTACAGGGGACCCCTCATAATTCAAGGGACATGGAATCTCTAACGTTCACGCGACGCGGGAACTAACTCACTTTAATGCCTTTCGCTTTTCTTCCACCGTTAGATAGATAAGTCAGTCCACTTAGATCACGCCACGTGGACAAGCTTTATTTATTTATTTTTGGTCAAGGACATGTATTATTTTAACTGGCGAAGAAAAATCAAAACAGATGAGTAAAAGAAGGACGCGAGAGCGAGACAGAACCTAAAATCCTTTTGTTGTCGCCGTCGACCATAATCATTCATTCAGTAATGTAATTTTATTTTCTAAAAATTAAATTCCCATGCATATTACATGTTTGTTTATTTATTTATTTATTTACACCATCTTCGTTATTTTCCCTCAATCAAACAGAAACGTTTGTGAAGAACAGAGCAAAATCAGAGAGTGAGAATATTGCATGATGCATCTAGAAAATACACCTACTTTTCATGGCTTTCACATGCCTGCAGAATGGGAACCTCACTCACAGTGTTGGATTGGTTGGCCTGTAAGTATTTTTATTTACTTCGCACATACTCCATGCTTCTTCTCTTGTTCTGTTATGTTTATTTAGTTTCATGTTATTGCGTGACAGGAACGCGCTGATAATTGGCGTGACGGTGCCGTTCATGCTCAACTTGTGTTTGCCAAAGTGGCGGCTGCAATCTCCAGATTTGAGAAAGTAACCGTTTGTGCTAGTTCTGCTCAGGTTGGTTAAACTTGTTGCCATTTTAATTGTTATAAATGGTGGACCTTCTTTGTAAGAGGTCAAATACTTATAAATCAGAAATTATAACGATGGTGACTTGTTGATTGAGAGTTACATATTTATCGTAAATATGATTAGACCTCTATTTCTGAGAGACGACATTTGTTGTCATTGGAGTTTTGAACATTTTCAAGTATTGGTCAATGGTCCCATATTAGAATTTGCCTATTACGTTCTGAGAATTTGTTTCTCATTATGTGCTTTGGTTTGGTTCGGTTCATGATTTTAGTGGGAGAATGCGCGGAATCAGCTACCGGATCATGTTAGAGTCGTTGAGATTAGCTCCAACGATTCTTGGTTTCGTGACATTGGACCCACTGTGAGTTTTTCTGACCATTTTCAGGGCAATTCTTTGAATTTATAAGCATTCATTGTTGATTGTGTTTTTTTTTTTATTTTTTATGTTGTTGTTTGTTTTGTTTAACAGTTTGTAGTGAAGAGAGAAACATCGAAATCGGATGGTGCAGAGCATAGGATTGCTGGAATTGACTGGACTTTTAATAGTTGGGGAGGTGAGCACAAAAAGTTTTGATATTTAGATCTTTTAAGAAGTGTAATTTCAGGACAGATTAAAGGAAAAAATCAATGTTATTCATTGAATTAATTAGTATGTCTTGGTTGTTGGTTCTTCTACTAATTGAGTTTTATAAAATGTTTAGGTTTAGAAGATGGATGTTACTGTGATTGGAGTCTTGACAGCCTTGTTAAAAAGAAGGTTAGGTTGGTTAAATATTTAATTTATTTATTCACGTTCTAGCTGTGGTAATCACTTGCTGACTTTGACACTACCATCACATGTTTGCTAGATTTTGGATGTTGAGAGGATTCCTAGATTTTCCCATTCTATGGTGCTTGAAGGCGGAAGCATCCATGTAGATGGAGAAGGTAAGAGTTAATGCAGTGATTTATTGGCATGCTAGTTATCCAGCTCCTATGATTAAACATAACTGTCCATCTAAATGTAATTTTTTCATGAATGAGGATTAGTTGCAATTAGGCAAGATTATTTTGTATTTGTTATATTCACGAGTGCCGTGCCATCTACTCTTTTGTCTTCATTTCGATCCGTCCTGAGATCAGATCATATATACTTAGATGTACCGCTTGAAACTTAGATCTCCTTACTGAATTGCTTTTGAAATGTCTGTTTTTCTGTTTACTTTAGCAATTTTTCCTTCCTTCAGGAACATGTATTACCACCGAAGAGTGTCTATTGAACAAGAACAGGAACCCACATTTGAGTAAGACCCAAATAGAGGATGAACTTAAGGCATATCTTGGAGTTAGGAAGGTTGTATGGTTGCCTCGTGGATTATATGGTATGTAAACTTGATACTGATCTTTTAGATTAAGAATCGCCCTACGAATTGATATTATTTTTCCCAGTAGATTTAATACAATATACTAAAAAAAATCATGTGGACCATTTATCATGATTTTATAGATTTTTTTTGGGCAAGAACTCTAAGTATATATAAAAAAAATCCTAAGTCAACATAAAACCAATGGAGTAATGGACCATTGCAGATGCAGCTATATAACAAGTTGTTCAACCTGTTCATGGTAAATACTTATCATCATCAAGTATGATGAGTGAAACCTCTCTGTTCTTGTGTTGAATCCACTCTGGCAAGAGAATAACTTCTGTGGTTTTGACTATGCTATCACCATGTACGTATGAGGTTCCAGATCTTACTCGATTAGTTCATATTGATTGTCACAGAATGGAAGTATTTTGCTGCATTTTAGAATGAAACAAAGTATGGTAAACTTGATGCATTTGTTTCCATCTTAATGCAAAAATAGGTAAGTCTGGGATTAATAATTGATGCATTTGTTTCCATCTTAATGCAAAAATAGGTAAGTCTGGGATTAATAACATGAAATTTGACCTCAATTGTTTTTTCATTCTACAAATTGAATCAGGAAGTTGGTAGTGGTTTTATTTTGTTAGGATGTTTTTAGTTCTTACAACTTTTTCTTTGAGGATCCTTATGTCGATGGTGCTTACTTCTTTGCAATGCTACTTTATTCACACATGAATCAAAATCGAAGTAGCAGATTTTAATAGCAAAGATCTATGTGCATTGTTGAAAATGACTGTGTTAATCTCCACACATTTAAAGAAGTTCCCAAGCTGGGAATATTAGACACTTCCACAGAGACACTCTATAATAAATGGGATACACGATTTAGGTTCTAAAGTTATTAAGTTTCTATATATTGCCTATGTTGTTATTAAGAAGTATGTTGTTTTATACAGGAGATGATGATACAAATGGTCATGTTGATAACATGTGCTGTTTTGTGAGGCCTGGTGTGGTTCTTCTGTCTTGGACTGATGATAAAACTGATCCTCAGTATGAAAGATCTGAAGAAGCATATTCTTTGCTCTCAAGTGTAACCGATGCTAATGGTAGAAAATTTGAAGTGATTAAACTCCATGTTCCCGGTCCATTATACATGACTGAGAAAGAGGCTGCTGGCGTTTTTCAGGTAAACATCCAAATTTTGTTTCTTTCTTTTCCAAGTTAAATTTAATTCTTAATATTGAAAATCTAAGAAATGAAATAATTTTCAAAATACGAACCCAATTACCATTGGAGTGTATCTTTGTTCTGTATGGTCATCAGTTGAAGTTTAAGATGTCATGTTTGTGGTTTTCTTTTCTCTGTGGCCAAATGATTTGACACTTTCAAATCGTAGGCCTCGTATATTGGTTAAAACTAAGTTTAATCGTTGGTTGTGAAAACGTCGCAAAAGGTATATCATTGGATTGGGTACCACATGGAAAATTATATAGGTAGACCTAACAGTTTTTGCCGTCCACGTTGAAGGATTCATATGAAGAGTCTGAATATTTGTTTTGGTTGGTTTGCATAGTCGCATTTCTCAAGTATTGGGTGTAGTGTCTTTGTATTGGAGTCTCTTCGTGTCTGGTTATATGGTAATCTCAAAGGCCTAGTGGTAACCCTATGATTACATCTCTAACATAATTTGATAATTAGGTTAATGAATTTCATTTGCAGTCAAGCCAGTTTTGTTTTCAATAGGATGTAATATCAAGAAGAGCTAATTACTAGAAAGTGATCTATTGCATTAACTACTCAGATTCGGTGCATCCTCTCTTTTTTTGCTCTCGACTAATTTAAATTTTAACACTGTAAAGGGAATAAGACCTATGTACTTTGGGTGATTTATGCTGGGCACTGCAATCTTCGCAATGCAGGTAGTTAGCAGTCAGCTAATTAAGACATGTTTTTGATGAAGATTTCAAGCTTCAATTTGCGATTTCAAAGAACAAAACGAGAACTAGTCAAATATTGCCAACACTTCAGTAGTTGTAATCTAGTAGATTATAAATTATGTCATTCTAATAATGACTATCCTGAAACTCAGTATATGAAAAATTATATACTGAACTAGTAGCAAGATTGATACCTGGTATGGTTAAGAATGAATGTCACTGTTTATTACACTTCTGAGTGGTAATTTATTCGTGCAACTACACAGTATAAACCTCTATTGGATGTTCTGGTGTATATATTTTTCAGGATGATGGAGCCAAGCCAAGACTTTCTGGTACTAGACTTGCCGCTTCCTATGTAAACTTTTACATTGCAAATGGTGCTATCATTGCCCCACAATTTGGAGATAAAAAGTGGGATGATGAAGCTATCCGAGTTCTATCTAAGACCTTCCCTCATCATGAAGTGAGTATTTTTTTTTTTTTTGTGTGTGTAAATAATTGATTGTCGAAATACTCTTTTTCAGTTGAAGAATTGTTTTATGATATGGTACTCTTTCAAAGACATGTATTGTTTGCACTAACTACTGCAGTTACTGTAGATGAAGGACAAGTGATGAGGTTTGTGGCCAAAGATCTGTGGCTCAAACTATTGCTGTTTGTTCTAAATATAGCTTAGAGCTAATGCTATCAATCTTCGTTGTTCTCACATTGATTCTTTATAACACAAACCCTGTTACTCATCCAACCAAATCATCATGCATAACTGATGCATTATATATTGTATTGTTTTCCACAAACTTGCAAATGTATACCATCCTAGTAGTTTCATTATAGTACTAAATTGTATCTTTACTCTAGTATTTTACAATGCGTTTATGAACCGTAACATTTAGGTATCATTTTTTGAGTTGTTTTGGATACTGAATGACATTTTATAATGTTTGTTGGTTCCTAGGTTGTGGGAATTGAAGGTTCCAGGGAGATCGTTTTGTCGGGTGGAAATATACATTGCATAACTCAGCAACAACCAGCCATTTAGAAATATCCTCTCAACAACTTTGATATGTATTTTATTGGATCATTTTAGTAGGATGATTGATTGATTAATTGCTTGGTTTGCTCTGATTTTCAAATACAATTAGTTGGATACCCGTGTGAGTTGTGCGTCGACGCGCATTGTGGTATTATATATTGTAATATTTGTGGGAATTACAACAAAGATAACAATTTAAGAATGCTAACATGTGTAAAACAAAATGAAGTGTAGGAGTAAAATATAAAAACTCAGTGATTTAGTGATTGGTTTTTTGAAAATGTGAAGTTAAATTTATTCAGAAGTCGATAAGAAAGGGATGGGTTATATGTTGAAGAGAGGGATTCTGTCTGGTGACGGATCCATAAATTTTGAATAGTGGGGGCACCATCTATATAAATTTATAGGCGCGTGTGCTCTATGTTTTGTAGTCTTGTTTGCTTTTTTTTTTTTTTTTATTTGAACAAGTAGACCGTCGATTTTGTTCATAAACTATCATTTTATTTCCAATTTAGTCCGTAACTATGTAAATATAATAACTAGTCCTAAAATCATATGAAATCTGTCAATTTAGTCACTAAAGTATATGAAAATTCATCAATTTAGTCTCTAACATCTTAATAGCATGGATTAAATTGACGAATATTGTATAATTTAGAGACAACTTATTATATAGTTATCTAGTGTATGGACTAAATTGGAAAAATAGTGATAATATAGAGACTAAATTAATGATTTATTTTTATTGAATATGCTCTTTTTATATTGGGAAGTAGCTCGTACAACTTTACTTGAGATTGGTTGAGTCAAGAAAGAAAGGTCGTGTGAAGGGTGTGAAGGCAAGTCCTTCTTCATGGTATAAAAATATATATATTATAACACAAAAAAAATTGTGAAAATTTTGTGCAGGCACATGCCTTCAAGCCACTATACATGCATCCGTCCCTGATTCTGTCTCCAATGGAATGATAGTATTATAAAGTGTATAGAGGAAAAGATATTGAGCAGCAAAAAAAGACATCGCTACAAAAACTAACAATTAACAATTTTGAAGACTAATAACAGCACATAGTTGAGAACATTATGGTTTGTTTGGGAGGGAGTTTTGAAGGCTAAGTCTACATTTTAAAATATATTTGTTATTTTTAAAAAACATTTAAATAATAATATGATAAATAATCATATAATATTTTGATCATATTTAATTGATTTTAAAAGAGAAAAGTAAGTCCTCCTCTCTAAAATTCTTGAATTTTAGAAAATTTCCCAACTGACGTTGTTGTTGTCGACGTCATCATGGCCGGCAGAGGTAGAAAATTTGAAGTACATATTATTGTAACCCCAAAGTGAAACCACTCTAACTCTAATAAGTGTGTTATAGATATAACATAAATAGTGAGGAAGACAAATAGTCTTGTAGATATAACATAAATAATGTAGAAAACAAATAAAGAATTTTGATTGTGCCAACTTGCATGAGTAACTCTATTCACATTTTTTTATCAAGTAATATAGTGATTAAAAAATTTTCCATAGGGTAAATAGGTGAAAATTTGGAGTTCAAACCCCGTGCAACGTCCCTCACAACCGAGCTCTCAATCAAAAAAAATTTACCATTTTTTTAGATAAAAAAAAATTAAACAACTAAAAATAAAAAAGCATGTTCGGTCTCCTTTCATGTATGTTGGTGCCTCGCCGGTAAAACAGCTCACCACTGTAATTTTTTTGGCGGGCAAATATAGTACTTCTTAGAGAAAAAGGAGTGAGACACGTGGCTTAACCTGAAGCACGAGATTCACCAAACTACTTGAGAGGAACTTACACAGTACCGTTTTTTCTGTTCTAAAACTAACAAATCAACTGTTTCTCTTCTTCTCTTCTCTACTCCTCTCCTTGTTCTGTTCTGTAATGTAAGTTTTCATTTCATTTCAACTTTTTTTCTTTCTTTTCGTCACTTGCATTACACCATATTATGTATATTCTCTACCTATCTCTCTTTTTTTTAGTTTGCAGTACGAATTATTTCATGCTTCTGTTGTTAGACTATGATGATATTGATCAGAACATATATAAGTTAATTATTAGTAGCATCACAGTCCAGACCTCACTTGAGAGAGAAAACTGAACCGATAATATTGCATGATGAATCTTCAAGACACGCCTTCATCTCATGGCTTCCACATGCCTGCAGAATGGGAACCTCACTCACAGTGTTGGATGGGTTGGCCGGTAAGTATACTCCATGAAACTCTTCTCTTCTTGTGATGTTGTTATGGAAATTAACCTTGTCCTTGGTGTTGTTGCGGGACAGGAACGCGCTGATAATTGGCGTGACAATGCCATTCATGCTCCACGTGTTTTTGCCAGGGTGGCGGCTGCGATCTCCAGATTCAAGAGAGTAACCGTTTGTACTAGTTCCTCTCAGGTAGGTTTAACTTGTTAAGTTTTTACTAATTGTTGTTGGTTGTTTATTTATATTGCTCTATGAGAATTTGTTCTTCTGATTATGTGATTTGGTTGGGTTTATGATATCAGTGGGAGAATGCGCGGAGTCAGCTTCCAGATAATGTTAGAATTGTCGAGATCAGCGCCAATGATTCTTGGTTTCGTGACATGGGACCTACCATGAATTTTTCTGGTCAATAGTTTGGATTTATAAACATGCATTCTAGATTGTGGTTTTTTTTTATTGCTCATATGGTTTTCTCTTTTTTGTTGATGCTTGTTTTGTTTAACAGTTTGTTGTGAGAAGAGAAATGTTGAAATCTGATGATGTGGAACATAGGATAGCTGGAATCGACTGGACTTTTAATAGTTAGGGAGGTAAGCACAGAGATTTTTTGACATTCATATCTATTAGGATGTGTAATTTGAGGATTGGTTAAAGGAAAAAACCAATGTGATCCATTGAATTGATTACTGGGTCTTGGTTGTCGGTTCTTCAACTAACGGACTTTTATTCAATGTTTAGGTTTAGAAGATGGATGTTACAGTGATTGGAGTCTCGATGCCCTTGTTAAAAAGAAGGTTAGGCTGGTTATGTCATTCATTATTTCTGTTCTAGCTGTGGTAATGACTTAATGATTTTGATACTACCACCATATGTTTTCTAGATTTTGGAAGTTGAGAGGATTCCTAGATTTCCGCAATCTATGGTGCTCGAAGGTGGAAGCATCCATGTGGATGGAGAAGGTAAGAGTTAATGCAGCGATTTCCCAGCATGATAGTTATCCAGCTCTTATGATTAAACATCACTGTCCACCCAAATGTAGTTTCAGTGCCGATATATTTATGAACGAGGAAAAGTGGCAGTTAGGCAGGATTGTTTTGGATTTGTTATATTTATGAATGTATTTTACTCTGTTGCCTTCATTTCAATCCGATCCTGAAATCAGATCATATATACTCAGATTTACCACTCTAAACTTAGATCTCCATTCTCCTTACCAATTTGCTTTTGAAATGTCTATGTTTTGCTGTTTTACTTCAGCGGTATTTTCTTCCTTCAGGAACATGTATTACCACAGAAGAGTGTCTATTGAACAAGAACAGGAATCCACATTTGAGTAAGAGCCAAATAGAGGACGAACTCAAGGCATATCTCGGAGTCAGGAAGGTTGTATGGTTGCCTCGTGGATTATATGGTATGTAAACTTGACACTGATCTTTTAGATTAAGAATCTTCCTATGAACTGATAGTATTTTGCCTCAATAACATGGAATTAATGACATTGAATTTGGCCTTACTCATTTTTGGGAAGTCTCTGGGAATTAATAACACAGAGTTTGGCTTGATTCATTTTTCATTAGCTAATTTTCTACAAAAAGAAACAGGAAGCTAATAGTGTTTTATTTTGTTAGGATGTTTTGATAACTTTTTCTTTAAGCATCCTTATGTTGGTTTTACTTCATTCCAATCTTACTGTTTTATCCTCACATATACTCCAACCAAAGTAGCCAATTTTAAAAGCAAAGACTGATCTACATGTTGAAAATGACTGTGTCAATCTTCACGCGTTTAAAGAATTTCCCAAGCTGGGATATTAGACACTTCCAAAGAGACGATCTAGAGTAATTTCAATACATGTTTTAGGTTCAAACGGGTTTTTAGTTTGTGTATATTCCCTATGTTGTTATTAAGAAGTACAGTATGTTTATTTATACAGGAGACGATGATACAAATGCTCATATTGATAGCATATGCTGTTTTGTGAGGCCTGGTGTGGTTATTCTGTCTTGGACTGATGATAAAACTGATCCTCAGTATGAAAGATCTGTAGAAGCATATTCTTTGCTTTCAAGTGTAACTGATGCTAATGGTAGAAAATTTGAAATTATTAAACTCCATGTTCCCGGTCCACTATACATGACCGAGAAAGAGGCTGCTGGGGTTTTTCAGGTAAACATCTAAATTTTTGGATCATTCTTTAATGGAATCTGGTTATATGGAAAGCTCAAAGGCCTAGTGGTAACCCTGTGATTACATCTCTAACATAATTTGATAATTAGGTTAATGAATTTTATTTCCAGTCAATAAATAAATGAGCCAGTTTTGTTTTCAATAGGATGTAATATCAAGAAAAATAATTACTAGAAAGTGATATATTGCATATACTACTCAGATTCAGTGCATTCTCTCTTTATTTTTCTCTCAACTTATTTAAATTTTCACACTGTAAAAGGAATCAGAAGTTGAATTTAGATTCTATTTAGATATTGAACCTATGTACTGCGAGTAATTTATGCTGGGCAGTGCAATCTTCGGAATAGAGTTATAAGCAGCCAGCTTCAATTAAGACATGGGTTTTCAAGCCTTCAATTTGTAATCAAGCCTTCAATTTGTGCTTTCAAATAGAGTTTTCAGCCTTCAATTTGTGCTTTCAAAGAACAAATCAAGAACAAGTTAAATATTGCCAATACTTTAGTAGTTGTAATCAAGTAGGTTTTATACGAATAGATTCTAATAATGACAATCCTGCAACTCATTATATGAAAAATTATATGCTAAACTTGTAGCAAGGTTGATTCCTGGTATGGTTAAGAGTGAATATTACTGTTTATTATACTTCTGGGTGATAAGTTATTCTTGCAACTACACAATATAAACCTTTATTGGATGTTCTGGTGTAACTCTGTATTTTTCAGGATGATGAGGCCAAGCCAAGACTTCCCGGTACTAGGCTTGCTGCTTCCTATGTAAACTTTTACATTGCAAATGGTGCTATCATTGCTTCACAATTTGGAGATAAAAAATGGGATGATGAAGCTATCCGAGTTCTGTCCATGGCCTTCCCTCATCATGAAGTGAGTAATTTTTTTGTTGTAAATAGTTGATTGTTGAACTACTCTTTTTCAGTTGAAGAATTATCCGGCAATATGGTAATTTTTCAATAATATGTATCGTTTTCACTAACTACTGCAGTTAGTGTAGATCAAGGAGTATTTCTGAATGAGTTATATCTATGAGTGATGAGGTTTGTGGCAGAAGATCTGTTGCTCAAACTATTGCTGTTTGTTCTAAAGATAGCTTAGAGCTAATGCTATCAATCTTCGTTGTTCCTGTTTCTCATGCAACCAAATCATCATGAATAACTGATGCATTAGACATTGTATTGTTTTCCACAAACACCATCCTAGTAGTTTCATTATAATACTAAATCATATCTTTGCTCTAGTATTTTACAATTCGTTTATGAACCGTAACATTTAGGTGTCGTTTTTGAGTTATTTCGGATACCGAATGACATTCTATAATGTTTGTTGGTTCCTAGGTTGTGGGAATTGAAGGTTCCAGGGAGATCGTTTTGTCAGGTGGAAATATACATGGCATCACTCAGCAACAACCAGCCATTTAGAAATATTCTCTCAACTACTTTGATATGTATTTTGTTGGACTATTTTATTAGGATGATTGATTAATTGCTTGGTTCGCTATTTTTGAGCAAGGATGTTTGATTTTCAAATGCAACTAGTTGGACACCCGTACGAGTTGCGTGTCGACGCACATTTTGATAATAAATATTGTAATATTTGTGGGAATTGTAACCAAGATAACAGTTTAAGAATGGCAACATGTGTAAAAAAATGAAGTGTAACAGTAAAATATAAAAATCAGTGATTTGGTGATTGGTTTTTTGACTATGTGAAGTTAAATTTAATCAGATTTTTTTTTTTTGGACGTTAAAGACAAATTCATTAACGAAGGTCTGGCAATAAATCAAAAGTCAAGACTGCAGAAATACACGGTGGAGTTTCTTCGATCTATATGCAATCTAAATTCTCAAGAGCATATTTAGCTAAATAATGAGTAGCTTGGTTGGCTTCACGCCTAACATACAAAAAATTTAAACTACGAAAACTACCCTTAAAACTAATACAATCTCGAATAATAGAGCCAACATAGTTAGGAGATTGTTGGTCAGCATTCAACGCTGAAACCACATTAGAAGCATCTGATTCTGCTATAAGATTTAGAAAAGACATGTCTTTCGTAAATTCCAAACCCTTTTGCATAGCTAAAACTTCTACAACCCCTAAATCTGGTAATGAAAAGACTTGCCAGGAGCTAACACCAACGACAACACCTTCATTATCTCTCACAACAACACCAATACCCCACTTATCACCTTCTATCGGACCTGCTGCATCAACATTAAACTTATAGAAACTACTAAAAGGAGGTGTCCAATGAACTTCAGAAATTTAATCAGAAATTGATAACAAATGAATGAGTTATATGTTGAAGTGATGGATTCTGTCTCCAATGGAATATGGGGGAAAAGATATTGAGCAACAAAAAAGGCATCGTGCAACAAAAAAGGCATCAGTACAAAAACTAGCAATTAACAGTTTTGAAGACTAATAACAGCGAGAACATTATGGTTTGTTTGGGAGGGAGTTTTAGAGGGAAGGATTTTGGAAGGCTAAGCCTACATTTTAAAATATATTTGTTATTTTTTAAAATCATTTAAAGAATAGTATGATAAATAATCATATAATATTTTAATTACATTTAATTCATTTTATAGCATTCGTAATTTAAAAAAAAATGTAAGTCCTCCCTTTCAAAAAATTTCATTTAAACATACCCTTAACAAACTTTGAAGTAGCAAATTGGAATAGATAACATATGTTTAGGCATGACCTAAATTATCAAAGTTAATTTCAACTAAAAGAAATAAGAATTTACTAGAATTCGACACCTGCGATGCACGATTTTTATTAAAAGTGTTATATATAAGTATTAAATTGATTGTATTTTTAGAGTGTCGTATATAAGTATCAAATTGACTATCTTTTGGGCTCTTTGATAACATCCCTACACAAATATCATGTCTTTGATGGTATCTCTTAAAACAGTAAATCATGTCTTTCCAGTCCAATATAAAGTTTAACCTTGCATATTTCCTTAGTCATGGATGTTACCCAGTGTGAGCATCTTTCAAAAGAGCATTGTCTACAAAAAGAATGCAAGAAAATTAATTAAAACAGAAAAAAATTAGCAAAACAAAAAGCAAATACATGGTTCAAAAATAAAATGGAATAGAAAAATCTAAAAGAAAAATTAACATAATTACTACTTCATCCATAAACCCACACACACAAAATGGAGGTAACGACATTCAAACCTCGATCATGACGTCTGGCCTAACAATTTCGGCATTTTTACCGGTTGAGCTAATCTAAGTTAGGTTGAGGTAAAACTATATTTATTTATTTTTTTTAAAGAAAAGAGAGAAGACTACAACTATTTTAAAAGTCAATTTATCTAAAAATATAAAGAGATTGCAAGATTTTGACACACGGATTTTTATTTGATAGAGCGATGATGGATTTGGCTTAGTAGAATAATACAGGTGTGAGAAACTACTTGCGCTAAAGATTTTCCAATTGACGATGTGTTCACCGATACCGTTGTGGTTGGCGGAGGCAGAAACTTTAAAGTACATATCATTGTAACCTTAAAGTGAAACCACTCTAATAATTATATTATAGATATAACATAAATAATTGGGAAGACAAATAAAATGTTATAGATATAACAAAAATAGTGGAGTGGAGAAGACAATAAATAATTTTGATTGGTGTCAACTCAACATGATAACTTTATTCATATCTTTTTCATCAAATAATTTAATGACTACAAACTCATCTTTCAAATAAATAATTTTGATTGGTGTCAATTTAACATGATAACTTTATCTATATCTTTTTCATCAAATAATTTAATGACTACAAACTCATTTTTATGATGAATAAATACAAAATCTTAGGTTTAAACCTCGTGCCCTATCAAGGGAAGTTACTCAAGAGGACAACTTTCTCCACATTTTTCTTTTGAGAGACTTTTCAAGATTTTATTCATGGGTAGAGTAAAATTTACCTTTTTTTTAAGATAAAAAACATTAAACAACTCAAAATAAAAAAGCATCTTCTCCTTTCATGTTTATGTTGATGCCTTGGCGGTAACAGCTCAGGAGTTACCACCACTGTTATTTTTTTCAGCAGGCAATAGTAATTCTTAGAGAAAAAGGAGTCAGACACGCGGCTTAACCTGGTGCGCAAGATTCATCAAACGGTGGCAATTCCTTGAAGGGCACCATTGGTTCTCTTTATAATAATACTTTCAAAATAATAGTAAAACAATATCTTACTTATATTATAAATGTAATTCTGTCTCGCTATACTTAACCTAATTTTTCTTCCACACTTTTGCATTTAATGTTTATCTAAAGTAAAATAAAATTATGCTCTTAATTAGATGCTATTTTTTTGGAAAGGAATAACCGTTAACCCGTCTCACTATATCTCTTACTTATAAATGTTAACCCGTCTCGCTATACTTATCTTATTATTTTACGTTACGGTACCATGAACGATGTCATGGAAATATTATGTTATGGTACAATACCAACATCTATGTTTCTTAATATTATGAAATACTATATGACAATCATGACATTCATCTAAACTATTTTGTTACCTATTACCGTCAAATATTACCTTCGATATGACCCGTACGTTAGCACGGGTCGATGGTCTAGTTACGGGTCGATGGTCTAGTTAGTAAGTATTTTCATGTCACTCAAAAAAAAAGTGAGAGGTCCTGCTATCCCCTTACCCCTTTGTCCCATCCCAATTTACTACTATAAGACAGGAGCATTTTTCATTAAAACTCATTTTGGATTTGTCTTTTCTATGTAATATTGTATAGGTTAAGACAATAAAAAATGGTAAACTTTATTTTTTTTTTTTAAGGAAAAAATGGTAAACTTTATTGAAAGTAATAATTATTTATTTTAAAATTATGTATATAATATAAAGCACAAAAATTTTAATATAAATATTTTGACATTTTAAGTTATGCAAGTTCGCATATGATAGAAAAATTATTTTTACATTAGCATTGCCGCGGAAATTAAGCCAAGTGGATTATGCTGAAAATTTGTGATTCCTGAAATGATGTTGTTGTCATATTATTAAAAAAACTTGTTTATTTCTTTTTTAATAAAATAAATGTATTGAGATTTGTCTTGAACCAACTCGGTCTTGTCTTGGTACTATCCCAAATTTAGTAATTATTTTTTTAGAAAATCAACTATTACAATTTCCAATGCATTTAATACACAATTTTTCATTAAAAACTTACTATTTAAAGTGCTTAAAGAGACACTCGTTAAAGTTTCCCAAAAAAAATATGTCTTTTGTACACACCTCTTTAATTCACTTTTACATAATATTATTAACATAAATCATGTTTTGACTACCTTTCGGCCGACACCCAAATGACCAGGACCCCTTCCTCTAGAAAACATAGGTTGGAATTTTTTTTTTAAACTTTTAAAGCAAAAATCAATTTTGTAGAAATTTTTCACTCTAAATTATTTTTTTGTGACCATGTGATAAAAATGAATTACACAGAAATATATGAATTATTAGTAATTTATGGAACGTGAATGAAGTCAACCACTGAACCCGAAAAATTAAATTGTCAATTTTATTTTTTTACAAAAAAAAAAAGGCCAAAAATAAACAGTAGACACACACATGTGTTTGGTTGAAAATCGAGCGATCCAAGAAAGTGTAATTCCTCATTACTCAACCGACGACGTGAAATCGGGTCTTCGAAAATCACTTTTTGGACACCTGATTTCAGTGCCAAACATATTTCATTAACAATCAATACAACACAATTACAAAACGCATAGTGAGAAATTGAGGATCTGAAGAAGAAAAGAAAAATGGGTTGCTCATTCTCCGGTTTAAATGCATTATACGATTCAGTGAACGGAGGTGGTGATGTTTGGATCAACGAAAATCGCTTCCGCATCCTGAGACAGCTCGGAGAAGGTGGATTCGCTTACGTTTATCTCGTTAAGGAAGCTCCTAATGACTCTGCTACCGGTGGTCTCGCTAATAAGCTCAAAGACTCTTCTCATCTCGCAGGTACTCGATTCATTTCTTAATCACTTTCTTTTCTAATTTGATCTTATTGTGTGTTAAAGCTTTGATCTATGCGTTTTCTTACTCGATCTATGATGCAATTGAAATTAAGATTAGTTTTTATTTTCCGATCTGGTATAGTTGAATTTTCATTTTTGTTGCATTGCATTGCATGCTCTTGTTGTTGCGTTTTATGGTGAAGTCATTTTGTGATTGGATTCGGTAAAACTCGTGTTTGTTGCATTGGTGTTGCTAATTAATAATAGGAGTATAGGACTATAGGAGGTTCTGTATTTTTAATTGATTTATCGAGTTTCAGCTGAATTTTGATGATTAGCAATTAAGTAAGTTCAATGTTGTTGTGGTAATTAAGAGGTTTGTGTAAATTTTTTTATTTTTTATTTTTTTTAAAAATAATATAGATGGAAGTGTGTGATTCAGTGGATCTGTATGCGTTTTTGATGAGTTGTATTTTGAATGAATTTGGTTTTATATAATAGTTTCGTTATAATTGAGTTCGAAGTCAAGTGATTTATTTATGTTTGAATTTTTTGACTGTGAAATCAATTTTGATGTAAAAACTTTAGTGTGAAATTTTCAGTTTACCGCAAAAGCTTACTTTTTATCACTTTTAGTTAAACCAAGGTTTGGAAAGAAAATACATTAGTTTTAGGGAATCAACCAAATCACATTTAAAAATAAATAAATAAATTCAATTCTGATGGTTTGCACTGCGAAATCAAACACAAATTAATAGGTCAGCTGTACTGTCTCTTATATGCAGATGATGGATCTTATGCTATGAAAAAGGTCCTCATTCAGAACAACGAGCAGCTGGAGTTGGTCAGGGAGGAGATACGCGTCTCTTCACTGTTTAGTCACCCCAATCTCCTCCCGCTTCTTGATCACGCAATCATTTCTGTTAAGGTGAAGTAGTAATTGCAACCAACACTTACACCTTTCCTGCTTAGCTCGGCATGCTTTTGTGATTATACGATGATGTAGAATGTGTCCCTTTTGTTGGCAGCCTACTCAAGAAACATCTTGGACCCATGAAGCATACTTGTTATTTCCAGTTCATTTGGATGGAACATTGCTAGACAATGCCAAAACAATGAAAGCCAAGAAGGAACACTATTCCACCTCAGATGTTCTTCAAATATTTCGGCAGGTAAAAGAATCGTATTTTCATTATGCATTTTACTTAATAATAGCTTTTTTCATCAGGGGAGGGCGACTAGGGACCTCAAGCATCACTCTTGTAATTCAACATTTATTATATATTGTTTAGCCCTTCTTACAGCCATTCTTGGTTGTCACACACAAATTAGTATCATGCAAGTAATTCATGACATTAGACGTGGGTTATTGCTGCCTTGAGAATCATATTGTAAAAGAAAAATGGATTTCTCTGGTCTTCTTATTTTATCTTTTAGTTTCTATGTTCTTTTTGAGATTTTAGTTCTACTATTAATTTTAAGTGACAGAAATTGTTTTATTATAACACCCTTTTAACATCGTAAAATCAACTCAACAGCTTTGTGCAGGACTAAAGCACATGCACAATTTAGATCCTCCATATGCACACAATGATGTCAAACCTGGTAATGTTCTCATAACACACAGAAAAGGACAACCACCACTGGCCATACTGATGGATTTTGGCAGTGCTCGTCCCGCAAGGAAGAAGATTAGCTCCAGATCAGAGGCACTCCAGTTGCAGGTGATTCGTTCTTCCTTTTTTTAGTGTTGTTTGTAAAATAAAAACTTTCTACGGCTTTAATATTTTAGAACTTCCACTTGCAGAACTGGTTTCTGTGACACCACAAAAATGTGTGGTGCTTATAAATATATCACATTTTGTGACGTCTTTGTGATCCTTTTGCTCCATTTGTATTATGTGAAATTGTATTGCCTAATATGGTAGGTGCATATGCATCATCAAGCTGGTAATGGATTTTGGATTTCTTAATTTACATTAACTGGTCTTATATTCCATTTAAAACTAAATTTCTTTGCTTTGGATTTCTTTTTGGCAATACTAGTTCTTCTGATAGTTTTTCCAGTTTTGTGTAGATTTTAAAAATATGAAAAAGAAAAGCTTCTTTTCAATCATCTAGCTTGGATTTTCTGACCTGGTGTTTGCTACTTGTCTTCCTATGTAGGAATGGGCATCTGAACATGTCTCTGCTCCTTTCCGAGCCCCTGAGCTGTGGGATTGCCCAAGCCATGCTGATATAGACGAGAGGACTGACGTTTGGTCACTAGGATGCACATTATATGCAATAATGTGAGGATTAATTATTCTTTTGTAATTATATTTGATGTTTACATTTTATACCAACCGTGCCTTCATAAATCATAATAACCGCATTTTGATCCTCAACTCGTGCAATGAACCTGATCTAAATCCTTAATGTGCATATTGATCCCACAAGTTAACAATGGATTGAAATTTAGGTTGTATATTTCAATTATGAAAGCTACTATGTCATCATACCCCACTAGTATTGTTTTCCATATATTTGGTATATGCTGTTCACATGTCTGTGTGTGTGTGGATGTGCTTGTCAAGTTTCAAACTAGTTTGTCTTTACAATTTAGAAACAACATTTAAGAATTTTATTTATTTGTTTCTTTAGGCTTTGGTTGGGAGTTTGGAGGGGAGGGGAGGGCTTTGGAGGGATGAGATTAGAGGGAAAAATAGAGACAATATATATTGGATTTGGAAAATTTACACAAACCCCCCAAAACCCTCCTCCAATACAATTTTTTAGTTCCCCCAAATTAGGCGGATTTTGTATTATGAAGAAAACTAAGCCCCTCAAAGCCCTCCCCTCCCCTCCCAATGCTTTCCATTCTTTCCACTTCTTTCTTCCTTTTATTCCAAGCCCTCCCTTCCCCTACAAACTCCCAAACAGAGCCTTAGTATAGCCTATAAAAGAAGAGAAAGGAAGGGTTTTTTTGCCCCGACCAAAATGTTCTTGTAGATGAGATGTCAAGAGGGCTGAGCTCCGGAGAGGGGAAAGTGACCAAGTCCTACTTAAGAGCCAGAGTCACTAATTCAAATTGTGAAATGTTTGTGTGATAAAAAGTTAGAAATCACATTAAATATCATAACTATTTTTGAATTTTGAGTAATGTTAGTCACCAAATACAAAAGAAAAACACACTGATGCCCATGCTATTGGATCTCTATGCATATATTATTATTTTGGGGGCAATGTTCATATCAAAATTTGTTTTCCAGTCCACACGAAATAAAATCCAATAGCTGTGCATAGAAGTTTGACTGTGTTTTCTTGTCTCTTGAGGGCTTCTTGGGATAATTTATATTTACTCTTTCAAGTATAGCAAAGTCAACAAGCTACTTCCATCAGTACCATCAAATAACTCTTGTTTGAAAAAAACTATCTGGTGTTAGAAACATATTTTGTCAGCTTTAGTACGGATGTGTTTGATTGTTTATTAATTCATTTGGCTAAAATTTTCAGGTATGGGGTATCTCCGTTTGAATATGCACTTGGAGAGTCTGGTGGAAGCCTGCAACTGGCTATTGTAAATGCTCAAGTCAAATGGCCAGCTGGACTTAAACCTTCATATCCAGAAGCTCTTCATCAGTTCGTGTCATGGATGCTTCAGCCCCAAGCTGCTATGAGGCCCCGGATAGACGATATCATTATCCATGTTGATAAGTTGATTGCAAAGTTCTCTCAATGAGTTATCATCATAGGTAACAGTGTGGCATGGTCACATTTGAAGAACTCAAGTGCAACTGTGCATTTACCGTCTAGTTATATATCGATGGATCTAAAAGCAGTAATAGTTCATCGCCCCACAAAGTTAAACGTATCTGTACCTTTTTTTTTTCTTTTCGTTTTTGGTGTTAGTCTAGATAGTCGGGCGTTGGGTTTATTAAAAGAATTGTTTGTCATTTTAACATAATTTTGTCTCTTGTAATTTATGAAATGGCCAATCTCCCTGTCTTCCTCAGATTTTATACGCATAAATGGGATATAATTATTTATTCAATGTTCTTTGTTCATATTCTGATCACCTGGTGATCGTCTCTATATGTTCATCTTCATCAATGTATTTCTATCAGTATCACTGCATTATTGTAGCTCCTTACGAGAAGCACCAATACACATGTCCAGTATATCTCTATCAATCTCGTCTACCATTAAACCATCTTCTCTGGCAGAACTCTGTATGTATTCAATCTTGTGTAGCCTCTACATAGTATGCACATATAATTTAGCTGGAAATGTTGGTAAAGTCAGGTCTCCATATCCCGTATACACACTTACCCGGTAACCACCCTCATACTCCAATTGGCCACTTTAATTTCGTTTGAACCTTCCTCTGGTACAAAACCAGAATTCTTTCAAATGTCATCTTGAAAATACAAATACCAACAATAGTACTTTTTTTGAAGTTTTTGAACTCCACAAGTCTGTTTGGACTTAAAACATTGGTACTGTCAAAACATGTTTACATGCACAAATATTATGTATTACTTAATAAAAATGACATGTATCCCATGACAACATAAAAACAAATAAAGACAAAATACAAAACAAAAAATGCCAAATTTGGGAAGTACTGAAACAGGAACTGCCACTATTCAGACACATAAATTCTTTAAATTTCTATAAAAATCAAGGTTTTGAACTAGATTGACCTCTCATAGAAATGACTTTACTGCGCAGACCAAAAAAGAAAGAAAGAAATGACTTCAACTGCAACAATTGTACACGGTGGTGCGGCAGCAGCAAGGGTGGCACTGAATGGGATGGACACCATGACGGCGTGGAGGGTTAATCACTTAATTGGTCTCGAGACTTACAGTTAGGTCTCAATTACTATTATTATTTTGTATCATCTATAACTATATTTTTCTTCTTCTTTCTGAATGGTAAAGGGCAACAGCCCCCTTAAATGACATCTATATTGTTAATATGACTTGTTCAAATCAATATCTCCCTCTCTGTCAAAAACAAAAAATCAACATTTCTTGGATTCATATTTTATTTTGGATAAGCAAATATCTTTTGGATTCATGGTGAGGCCAACATCATATTATCTAGAAATGAAGCCAAGTAGTATATATCAATGTATTCTTTTTACACGAATTGTTTTTTCTTTACTTCTAAATTTTGACAAAGTCGTTTCAGAAGTTTGTCGGAACAAATTTATAAATAAATTATCATTTTATATATTTAAAAAATAATTAATACATAGCCTTTGAAGAATATAAAAAAAATCTTTGAATCCTGTATCTTAAAATTAAACAAATACTAACAAGGTACATAACTACCTATAAGAATGCAATCAAACTCACCAATTACTAACAACAACAAAAAAACCCTACCTAAGTAGCTTAGCTGAGTGAAATATCTATATGTATGTATATATCTAAACAAATATTTATAGATATGAATCAGTCATCAGTTAATCATGGATCATTTAAATGGAGTTGGAACTCCTCAGTGGCATTTCTCTACGGTGGCCTTGCACCCATTTTTATAATTATTGCAGTAGCGTTGCTGACGGTAGCTTGTTCGGGGTGTCTTAGGCCTGAAATAGATCACTCGCCGATGACAAGTATTGATTCAAACAAGTTCCGGGAGGAAACAATCACCGAAGTTGATCTTGAACCTAACATTCTGGTAATTGTAGCTGGAGAAAACCACCCAACTCATTTGGCAAAGCCAAGTAATCACCCTTAAACATTAGTATTTGAAACACCAAACTATATGTTACAATGATTGTTTCTTTCATGTATAGTTGATTTGTTTCTGTTTGTTTAAAAATAGGTGCATGTTAATTGCATGTATATTTGATTCACTGTGACTATATCTATTTAGTGTGGTTGTTCTTGATCGATGGAGATAATAGTTGAAAATAATTAGCAGCTTCAAATCACTAGTATTTAAGCTACCACACCACATCTCTTCAAAAAAAAAAAAACTACCACACCACATTTGGCCCTCATTACATCAGCGATAAGCAACATAATTATTATTTTTTTAAATAACAAGCAACATAAAATACAGTGAAAACTTTTCAAGTTTATAATTACATAGAGAATAATGTTACCCAACACATTTTTTTAATACTCTCCTTTATTTTTTTTGAAGAGGCTAAAATGGAATATATTACCAAAAATAAAGTGTTTAATACTCTCCTTTATGAGTTATGATCTTTCAATTTTCTCTCTTCATTTTCCTTCTCCATTACTATAATTTTGAAGAGTTTTAAAATGCATATTAAATAATTAAGCTCATCAAAATGTAACATTATTGTATTTATATTCCCAAAACTTTAATAATAAAAAATTGAGAGGGTGAAAAATGAAAAAGATATCGACTTCCCTTTTTTTGGTTAAAATTTATGAGTCCTTCAAAATTCATATGAGCCATATAATTTGATGGAACTCATATAAACTTTAACAGATAATAAAGTGTATTAGAGAATATTAAAGATTGTTTTGCTACTTACCAGCATTCATCTTAAAGAAAATTAAAGAAAATAGTGTGATTGTAGAAAAAGACAAAAAAATGCATTATGTTCATGTCCTCTTGTGTTGGTAAAAACAAATATCATACAACAAAAAGACTCAAGTTTTTGTTCCTATTTATTTATTTTAAACGACAAATGTTAATAATTAATTATTAAGTTACACTCCCTTTTCCTTAAAGATGATTGAATTACACTCTCATCCCCTTTTATATTAAAATACACACTCCCCTTCCTTATAAGATGCTTGAATTACAACCCCCCTCTTAATAATTAAATATGCACTACGCTTTAATCTATTTTAACATAAATAAATATTTTTTGATGTATATTAATTTGAACCATCATTTAAGAAAAAATAATTAATTTTTTTATAATTTAAATGTCAATGATAATTAAATTTAGGGTAAATTACACCCACCTCCCCTAAACTTTATTAAAATATCACTAACACCCCCTCTATTTTTCAATCAAGCAGTCACCTCCCTTATTTAATTTTCTAACTATCAGATACCTCCCCATGGGTTAATGGTGATTAAACTCTGTTATAAGACGGTCAACAATGTGCTTCCTTCGAAAACCATTATTCTCCTATTTATGAAGCTACCTCTACTTCCCCTTAATCTTCCAATTCCACCGTGTAATTTACCTTTGATTCTCTTAATTTTATTTAAATTCTCAAATCCATGGCTTTGTAACTTGAAATTCATCTGAATCTACAATTTCTCTTGTTTTATCAAATGCTTCTATTTTCTAAATATATAGTTAATTTAGTGTTTTGTTTGATGAGTTAAATTTGTTTAAGTTAATTTACTCCAACTTTTTTAATTCCTTTTTTTTTTCTTTCAAATATTAGAACATGAGGAGAGGTTTTTATATTGACAGAAGTTGAAGAGGTCTAAGACACTACTCTATTATTTGTGAAAATTGTTTTTTTTTCTTCGTTACAGTAAAGACATACTAAGTTCCGAGCTGCTATGCTACACCTACTAAATTCTGAGTTGGTAAAAATCATTTCTTGCTAAAGAAAGACGCAAAAGCATTTTCCAAATTGGATAAGAAACCTTGACAGTCTAAGATAACGAGTGAAATCCCTAGCCATCCAGCAATACAAGAGTTATGATAATTGACCACCGCAATACAAACTAAAGCAAGAACGAAGAGAATGATGACAATAATAAAAACACCAACGCGGGAAAGCAGTGACGCATAAACCAACGAGGGCAACGACAAAAATGATTGCAAGAGCAACAACCGGGAACACATCTTGATACAGGGAATACAGATCAAGGATGCAACCCAAGAACAAAAGTGAATGAGTAATCTAGAGACAAGAAAGAAAACAGTTTTAGTTTTGTGTGTGTATGGATATTGATAGGGAAACGAAAGCAACAAAAAGTTTAGAACGTTTTTGTTTTCTCTATTAACGGAATTTGATTATAACTAACTGCAGGGGAGGTTATTGATTATTGGGAAAATAGAGGGGGTGTTTCTTGTATTTAGACATACCTCAAGGGAGGTCATTATAATTTTCCCTAGTTAAATATTTTTCTATTGATTTTATAATTTAGAGTATAAAATTAACTTTTAAATAACCATGTTTTATTGTCTTTAGTAATTTTTCACATATTTTAATTTTAATTTGGGTTATTTCATATTTTATAATAGGGTTTAAAACTACATTTTAATGAAATTGTGAATAAAAAATAGCGAAAAGTATGTATTCAATTTTTTATTATATTAAAATAGACCCGCAATACTATTTTTTTCGAATTGTGTTAGATTATTTTTTTTTGCTAGATTATTAGAAATAAAAAAAATATTGAAGGAGTAAAGTGTAGATTTTAACATAAGAGGGGAGGGAAATGTAATTCAAGCTTCTCTTAGGGGAGGGGAGTGAAAAAATTTCTAATATATTTTAAATAAGAAGAGGAGAGAAGAGTGTACATTTTAACATAAGAGAGGATGAGAGTGTAATTCAAACATCTTTAATGGTGAAGAAAGTGTAATTTACAGAGATCCTATTATTTGTTCCCCAAATAAGAAATTGTTGTTGCTTCTTTTTATTACCAACTATTTTGTCTTTTTAGAGGACTACCTGTTTTTTGAAGGATTAGAGGACGACCTGTTGTTGCTTCTTTTGTCCGATCAATTAGAAATTCTAATATAAAAACAACTAATTACATTAGACCTTAATACGTTATTTTTTCATTTTTTGGGGTACAAGTCCTTGCTACATTTTATTTGAAGGGAAGACCTTACTACACTCTATCTTTAAAAAAAACTCATATAAATAGTAGTGGATCTGGATCAGCACACGTCATACTAACATATAGTGTTCCTCAAATCTCAGAAGCAAATGTCCAAACAACAGTAGCAACACCATCCAGCACAACTGCAAACAAAAAAATTTAGATAATTAATTTGATAAATAGTTTCAAAAATTTGACTAAGACCAGTTCGTATTTAATAAACTTAATTTCGAAAATAAAGAAAAAGAAAATCTTAATTGGCTAAAAAATTACGAGACCAAAATCATACATATTATCCTCCTTGATTCAAAAAGAAATAAATATTACCATCCTCTCCAGAAACCTGATCCTTTGAATTTAGTTTCTCTGTTTTGAGGAACATTCCAAGAGTAACCCTTGTGAATAGTAGCTGCAGTGTCTTTTGATTGATCATATGCTACAGTATAATTCCAAAATGCAATTACAAATAATATACACAGCAGCATTGGAATGAATAAGAGTATTTTTTTAATTAACTACAAAATCTTCTTTTACACACTAACTTTTGCACCTACTAATTCATGATAAAAAAAAAAATTTAAAAATAAATAAATAGTCAAAGTTTTTGAGTTTCTCTATATATTCTGTTTTTCACCATAGTGAAGAAAAAAAATATAAGTGTTATTTTATATAGGGTCTGATATATACCTTGAGGCTGGTTTTGATAATTGTGACTCATACTTGAGGGATTAAAGCTGTTACAGAACTACAGAATTAGTTGATCGGAGATGAAAGATGACGAGGACTTATATATATATATAATAGATAATGGACATAATGGTTTAGTTTGATTAAGGAATGATCTTACTTTTGGAAGAGGTTTATACTTTTGATTAATACGATTTAGCACTCTAGTCCATACAAGCTTGCTCTAGCTTTAAACGGAGCCCTGCAAGTAGGCGGTGGAATTAGTCCCCTTGGATTAGTCGATCCTAGAATCGGATATCGAGTTTTAAAAAAATAAAAATAAAATACTAATGACAAAATTTCAAAGAACTCAGTTTATGTCCAGAAGAATATGTGATATTCTTGGAGGAGCATTTTTGAACCCGTAATTTCAAACTTTGATGCTGCTAGGCGTTTTATTTTTTCTTTTTTAAGTAAATATTATGACGAAGCCCACTCAAATTAGCACGGAGAGAATCGAACCTAAGAACTCAAGGAGGAACATACTCCCTGCTAGACTCTTTTTAATCATATATATATATATATATATATATATATATATATATATATGTTTTATATAAC
>Ga0315914_1002541_pt1 | contig 27903 bp, 14 predicted proteins | sample MpolenodulesMG_FD_203920 | JGI IMG/M metagenome (GOLD analysis project Ga0315914, IMG submission 203920) | Medicago polymorpha root nodule microbial communities from Los Angeles, California, United States - elongated nodules | ecosystem: Host-associated > Plants > Roots > Nodule | place: USA...
TATATATATATATATATATATATTAATTTTAAGTTAATTGTCTTTTATACATATATATAATGATTTATTGAAAAACAATGATAAAAACCACAATGACATGCAAATCTGTGGTGTTCTGTTTCAGTTCTATGTACTGAAGCAGTTCGGATTATATAATTCGAACGTGTTCGGAATATATAATCCGAATTACTGCAAGGGTATTTTTGAAAAAAATAGATCGCGCTAGAATACCAAAGGGTGGGAAAAGTAATTCTGAAACACTTTTTAAACGTCGTAGGTACCAGTCAAGCTTTGAAGAATTCGCACCACAAAATTGGATCCTTTTGGCAAAATAGTTTTTTATAAATAAAACCATATAATTTAATTAGAAAATAAGTCAGACGTAGACTCTGGCAATAGCAGATAACTTATATTTGTATATCTTTCAAAAGAAAAAAAAAAAAACTTATATTGTATAGTTTCGTACGATCAAATTAGAGTTATTTAGAAACACTTTTTCTCTCACGAGCTAATCAATTTTTTCACAATTTATCAGTAGTATTCTCTGAAATTCTAAGCAAGTGTTTACTTCCACATTTGAAGGCCATTAAAGTTATAACTTCATAGTTCAAACACATCGATCGATGATGGAATTTATTGTGGATCCAAACACACCGCAAACAATACCTACAAATTTAAAAAAGACGCTGCAAAGTAAATCACCCTCAAAAGGGTTTCTACCATTTTTTCTTTAACATTGCTAAGCTGGAAGTTAACATAATAATACTAACAACTACACTGCAGTATGTAAGGATATAAACAAACTTCAAAGATTGTTTGTTCTAGTACACATTCTACAAAAGCAAGCACTTTCAACAAGTGAAGTGCTGCATCTTTAGGTGTGATTTCTCACCAATCATTGATTTCAATTCATAAACTTCTAAGGAGATGGATGTTCCTAATGTTTTCGGACAAATAGCTTGCTTATGTCTTCAGTAACAACGTTTTTCCTGAAAAATATAAAATCAGAAATTGATTAATATTATATATTTCAGAAAGAAAACACGATAGCAATTTCAGATATGAGAACATGTAGAACTCATTATCAAATGACTTTATTAAGCCGAGAACATGTTATCTGTAAAAAAAGAATGAACATAAAATAAAAAGAAGCAATACATTAAATATATCTAATGCATTGTACCAAAGCATAAGTAACCAAACAGTACAAAAAGGAATGGCAACATATGCGAGGCGATTATCTACTTAGTTATCAGAGCAATCTGCAAGTTACTGACTTTTTAACTAGTTACAGCCATGAAATTATCATGGAAATTAATATAATAACTAAACGATCGGGAAAATGAAAAATAGCATGAATGCAATAGTTTACTATTCTATTAGGAACTGGAACAGAAAAATGAAGAATGGATAGAAAAGAACTATCTATGAAGCCCGGAATCCAAATTCAGATTATTGCAAGCAAAATCAAGAGGGAGAATGGAAAACAAGATTTACATATACGAAACTGTTATGAACCTAGAGAGAAAATGGGAAACTGAATGAAACAAATGAAAAGAAAAAACAATATGTCCATCAACTACCACATTCACATATGTGCATCCGTATTTATATAATTATAACTCCTACAAAGTTCAAACTAACATGACTATTCACAACTACTTTAATTCATCTCTATTATCCCTAACAACATATTTTGTTTTTTTTTCCCTCCTATTTTCATTCTACTAGTGTTCTAGTTCTACCAGAGGGGTAACCTTGGCGCAACTGGTAGAGTTGTTGTCATGTGACTGGAAGGTCACGGGTTCAAGGGCTCGAGAAGGAGGCTGGAAACAGCCTCTTGTGCAAAAAATGGGGTAAGGCTGCGTACAATACACCAAATGGTGGGACCCCTTCCCAGACCCTGCGTATGCGGGAGCTTTAGTGCACCGGGTTGCCCTTTTAGTGTTCTAGTTCTACCAAGGAGTCTTCTAGAAGATTAGGTCTGATGCTTGTTATTTGGCAAATGCCACAAGCTGAAACAAACGGCTTTAGGTTGTTCAACAGCAATTACGGTTTTTGTAACAAAAATTCAGAAGCTATGTTCGTTGTTAATGCAACTCATACGGATACTTGGAAGTTCACCTCGTCAATAATACCAAACTTCTTTTAGTAGAAGCTACTCACATCATATCAAACTTTAGTAGAAGCTACTCATATCAATAATACCAAACTTTTTTTAGTAGAAGCTACTCATATCATGGGTTTTCGGTCATGGTTTTAACAAAGGGATTTCTATCTTTGAGTTGATGTATGTTTCATTCAATATTATTTTGTTTTCCTTCTCTTTTTCTTTAATAATATTCTTTTTTTTATCAAAATATTAATATTAATGCATACAAAAAAAATCTACATACACCCACAAAAATAAAATAACAAAGTATACTAAACAATAAGAAAAGTAGAAAAACCAGCATTTTACCGATAAAATCAAAATTATAAGCAGACAACACAACATAACTCTTTTAAACTTTGAAGTTCGCCATTTCTGAAGAAAACAACCTTATGTCACTCGTCATCAATTAAGCATCTACTAATCATATGAAGAAAAGACAACTAACTTTTACGTAGCCAGCAACAGATGCACAAATAATTATCAAGCAGACAGCCATCTTAAACACAAGTACAAAACACTACTAACCTTCCACTGAGCTGAGGTGGAACCAGCATACCAGCTGCCGTTTCTGGTATATTCCTTGAATTTGCTCTAGGAACTTTACTACGACTGGAAGAGGAGACATTTCTATTTGAGTCTCTCTTACGTGAAGCATTTTCAGCTTGAGCTGCAGCAACACGAGAGGAGTGATCACTAGCATTCATCAGACTCGATGGGACAGCAGGTGAATTCAATAGAAGTGAAGCGTCAGGAAGTTTCTCCACTGAAGAGGAAGATGACTGTGGTTTATTTTCTAGCCGCTGGTTGGATGAAGATCCAGATTTTGTCCTACACAAAAGTGCAAAAATACTGAGTACAGAAAACAATGTTTGATCAAGAAAGGTGATATGTTACTATAGTTTATGTTATGATGATTTTGAATTGAACTCTTCACGCAAGAAACTTTGTTGCAGTAACACACCATTTATATGTTTTATCCCCATGTCTTTGGTTTGTATTTTTCAGGGTAAAACAGTGTTTTGATGGGATCTGGCTTATCAAATTTTTTTACTCGAAAAATTAAATTTTATTTAGAACTTCATTAAAAAACAGAGAAAAGTCACTGCCACAACCAACAGCTAATCTAGAATCTATCAATGGTCAAGAAGCCATTGCAATCCGCATCAGATCCAAAAGTTAATGTGCAGAACACAAGAGCATGACCCTTCAACTCAAGTCAAAACAGTCACTACCATTGGTTTAAAGTCTTCAATCAATCAAAATTTAACCCACGGTTCAAACTCAGGAAGACAAACCGAAGAATTACACAATCTCCCACAGAAACAGGGCTCACCATAAACGTGAGACCATATCAAAATCATCTTTGGTAAACAGATAAATATTAACGTAACACAAAACCATAAAAAGAAGACGGCTACCAAACCAATGACTTGTGAACCTTAAAATCGTGAAAATATGACACAAAACAAACTGCCTACAATCAGAGGAGAAGGTCACAAAAAGCAACCAAGACCTAGTGAAGCCAACAAAAGTGGCTGAAAAGCATGAAGCCTCACCTCACCAACTTGACAGTTCAACCCAACTAACAAACTTCAAGAACATAACACTTCAAAGAAAACATCCAATATCAGACAAAAATTGTACCAAACAGGACTTGCACGCAAGACCTAGAATAAAATACCACAATCCTCATTATAGTTGCAATGTGAAGCACTCTAAACAACCTACAACCACGACAACAAAAACCATCAACCACAGCAGCTGACAAATACCACCGACAACAACAAACGATCATAGTATATACCTAAAAAAATCCCCTAAGAAATTGTTACCACATTCTGAAGGTCATGGACTCCTTATTAATGATCTGGTCTATGGTTCTTCTCTTTATCGCTAACTATTAGGCACTAGTTCTATCCTTTGATTTACTTTTCCATTAGCTTCTACAGGTCTTGTCCAAACAAGCGCAAACTACTAAAATGAGATTGTACCATCTTTCTCACAATAAATGGTACCTAACTTCCTATATTAATATTTTTCTAAAGGGATCGCCAATATCTTCGAATAGCCATCAAAGAAAGTCGCTTGAAGAAACTATCGGTAAACACATGTAGAACTTTAATATCAAAATAAAGAGTTTGTGCATGTGCCAGCTAGAATAAAAAGGCCATTCCTCCTTACTTTCCTCCTACTTTTACCATGAAACCCCTTCCCTCCCATCTTTCAAACAAAGCGTTAGTAGGGATCGACCCTCTAACCCTATCCTTGTTGTATGCTATCAACAGCACCACCTATTTCCTGCATTTTGTTTCAAATAGAGAACTTTTCAGAAGGGATTAACCTCCCCCTCCTCATCCTCGTTCTCCACTAAAAAACGAATTAAGCCAGAAAGCTAACCATAACCAAATCCCTCCTCCCTTACCAAATTAACCACTAACATTTGTCTATAAAAGAGTAATAATAAAAAATAATCAATCATCCATACTTTTTAACATCAAACTTTTTGACTACAGATTCGTTTCAAGTCTAAGAAATCAACTCAAATCCCTCCTAGCGTATGACACTTCTATATTTCTCAATTTTTACCTTTCAAGTCATACATATTATCCTCACGATAGGCACAACACAAACTACCCTTTGTCTTTATGCAAATTCCTTTTATTAAGGAGCCTAACTAGTGGCGGATCTATTAAGGAGCCCATGGATGCCATGGCTCCGCCAGTTACAAAAAAATTAATAAAAGAAATTTACCAAAAAAAACCACTTAAGTAATCCATTTCACTTTCATACCCTTTCTCTTGCCAACTTAAAACTTCGTTGAACCTCTATTACATGAACCAAATATGTATTAGTGTGAATGCTAGGCCGTTGCCCGGAAGCAACATAGCTAGAGTACAATATCAAATGAGCAAGGGCTGTTGCATTACTGCTTGGATGCAGCAAAAAATAAGCAAGGGTCCTCACATCTTCGTGAAAAGGTTAAAGAAGTTAGTTCATGAGAGTAATATTCATTTTGGAACATGGAATATGAACTCTTACAGGAAAATCTATGGAATTAGTGGACACACCCAGTGAAAACGAAGCCATTTGTTTCTATACGAATTTTATGAATTTCAATTATAATTTGTTAGTTTCCTCTAAAAAAAATTATAATATGATAGTTAATTAGTATTTGTAGCTCCCCCATTATTTTAGGCAAGATCCGCCTCTGAGCCTAACGGCGAAACTCACATTATCCTTATGAGAAGTGAAGAATCTCGGGTTCGAACCCTCTCCCTGCATATCAAATATCCCTGCAACTACCCTCTAAGTAACACTAGAATTTAATTAATGACCTAACATTAACACACCAATAAATTGTATTTTCATATTAAATTAAAATCTGAAAATTCAAATTAGAACATTACCTAATGCAAGGTTACAACAAAAATAAAGGTATTGAATGAGTTAAAAAGTATAATAAAGGAATTACATACAGATTCTGTTGAGGTTGAGGTTGTTGAGGAAGTTGAGGTTTCTGTTTTTCGCTTCGTTGTTCTTCGGTGGGTTCCGGAACGACGTCGTCGTCGTCTGAGGAGGAAGCGTAATCGACAAGTGACATTTCCGCCGGCGAAGCAGTTACGGTGGTGTTCAGTCGTTCTCCGCCGTTAACGTGGATGAGAGACAGTAAGCGTGCGTGAGTTTTCTTGAGTTTTGTCACAATTGCGAAAGCCTGAAAGGGGTTAATTTTAATTTAATTTTATTTTGTGTTAATTAAACTAATTATTAAAATTAAAAAATTTCCCTTAAAAAATAATATTAAAAGATTTAACTATTTGGATAAGATATTAATTAATATATTTCTTTCATTTTCATTATTTCTTTAAAAAAAAAATTAATTTAGTCGGATATCTTGTTTGAACCCTATAGATGTTCCATCCAAATTAAGAATTAGTTTGTTTCCTAATTTAACTTCTTCAAAAAAAAATAAAAAATTGATCCGTTTGTCTTGACCGTATTGATATACGGTGTTGATGTTAACTTATCATTTCTCTTTAACTTAACTAGATGTATGCTCGAATCCTGTTTTGGTAATTGTGATTACACTTATTGTGCATTGGTGAAACAATCAACTATGTCACTTATTTTGGGACGGAGAGAATACTAATTTTAAATGCTTAAACAATATTCTAATGACACTTGTTTGCTTGATTAAAAAAATAACACTTGTTTGCATTTTCCTTTATATTGGAATATTAATAGAGATTTTTTCTAACTTAACTAGATGTTTGCTCCAATCCCGCTTTGGTAATGAAGATTTCACACACAAGCAAAAAAGGGTTTAACTACTCAATCCATCAAAATTGTTTATAATCAAAAGGGTTAAATATATTTTTCGGCATTTGTAAAATTTTCAAATTATCAGTTTTAGTCTCTATAAAATTTTTCATCAATTTTTGGTCTCTCAAAAAGTTTTTGGCACAACTTTTGGTCCTTGCAATTAGTAAAATCAAGTGTATCCTTTAAAATTTTGTATTTTTTTTAGTCATGTCTAGTAGGATATAGAAATCTCTGTTGCAAAAGTTTAATGTTTCTTTAACAAGTGATGAATAAAATATTTTTAAGTTTTTGTCGCTTAAAAATTCATATATAATTCATATTTTGTTAAAAAGTTCAAATTTTTTGTACAAAAGTTTGTTATAATATTATAAATATCTCTATAAAAATTTATTAAAAAATATGATGTATATACATGATTTGATTTAAAAACAGAGGCCATAAGTGGTGGTAGAAAATTTTTGAGGAACCAAAAATTGATGAAATTTTTTATAGAGACTAAAACTTAAAATCTGAAATTTTTTTAAGGACCAAAAACATATTTAACCGTAACCAAAATTACTAAATTTAATTTAATATTATTTCTTACTAACAAGTGCCTTAATGCATTGTCTAAGTAAGTTGCAAAAGGATACGCTGTTAAAATTTATGAAAATATAATTTTGAAATAAAAAGTTATATTGGAGATTTTTTTTTTGTCAATTGCCAAGTTTGCTCATTAGCCTTGCCAGACTAGAATCCATAAGTCCCTGTGTTGGCAATGATTAGTAATTAATGTTTTGGGTTGTGACATGAATGATCTGGTTCGAATTACATAATCCGAATGCGTTCAATATCAAAAAGAAAGAAAAAAAAGTTACACAACAAAGGGTGGAAGAAATGCGAGTATACCTTATGTTTGGTGGTTGAAAAGGGTTGAAATGTAATGAATTCGACCAAGAAAGCAAGATGTTAGATGGTTTCCATTTTGAATGTTTTGGATATGAGAGAAGAAAGAAAGAATATATTGGCAAAAAAAGAAAAGAAAAAAGGAGCTGTAGTGAGAAGATAGAGAACGCCAACATAAATCAAATTGGATAGCCATTTTTTGTTTGCCTTGCGGTATTATCTCATCGCATAAACCATGGTCGCCGATGTGGAGTTTGACTCGAAGTTTTTCTTTTGTCAAGTTGTTTAGTGGCTAAATTTACACACACTATGTCTGAAGAAGTGGAGAATCCGAAATTCGAACTCTAGTCCTTGCACATAATGTCCCTCGTATATTAACCACTAATCCGATTTTGGAAACTAACATTTTTTTTCCAAATTCTTTGAATTTGCCTACGTTAACCAGCTTGACTATGTCTGAAGAAGTGGAGAATTCGAAATTCGAACTCTAGTCCTTGCACATAACGTCCCTCGTATATTAACCACTAATCCGATTTTGGAAACTAACATTTTTTTTTCCAAATTCTTTGAATTTGCTTACATTAACCAGCTTGACTATGTCTGAAGAAGTGAAGAATCCGAAATTCGAACTCTAGTCCTTGCACATAACGTCCCTCGTATATTAACCACTAATCCGATTTTGGAAACTAACATTTTTTTTCCAAATTCTCTGAATTTGCCTACATTAACCAGCTTGACTCTAAAATTTCGCTGGTGATTAAGCCCTTTTCAGATTTTAACAAGCTGAATACTTTGATCATTGAATATTGTAGAGTTCTGAACGCACAAATTCTTTGTATATCAAGTTCAACACTTGTCAATTTAACTATATCTAGATATTGATATTATTACGAAAGTTACGGATGCAAGATATCTGCTCCGAATCTTTGTAACTATGCTTTTCTTGGTACTCCAAGTCAAAATCTATGTCACAGACTCACAGCCATCTTTGTTGTGTTAAACACTTATACATTGATGTAGACATCAAATGCAATGGCTCAGTCGAAGAGGATTCTGCAGTCCTAATCAGCTGGCTGCAAGAGCTTGCTAATATTAAATCATTGACGGTATCTTCTAATATGCTTCAGGTTTTGAGGCTTTATTTTTACATTGTTCTAAAGTTGCTTCCTTTTTATTTATTTCTAAATTTTGTCAAAAATGTATGACGATCCATCCTAATTCACCATAATCTTTCATTGCATAGGTTTTCTCCTTTGTTCCAGATTTATTGAAAGTTAAACCCACTCTCCTGTGTAAGGTTAAACTCACCATACGCAAAGGTTAACATCATAAAAAGTTTAAGGTGAAATGTGCTTTCAACTTCTAAAATATATTATGTTTTTGGTTTAGTTTTTTGCCTCCTTTGTTTTTGTTTCCCTCCGCCTTTCTCATTATAAATTTTATCAATGGATGCATTACAAATCCTTTGTGTAGAGAAACAAACTTTTCAAATAGTCTTTCACTAAATTCTGCTTCCTTAAGTTCTCAGGTTCGATTCTTTCCGATGCCAATTTAAGTAGGCTAAGTTAGCTTCTTTAAAAAATAAATTATATTGCTTCTTTTTTTCTTTTAATTGTGTATCTGATTGTGCAACATATTTCCTCTAAGTTTTTAATGATGTTGACATAAGGATTGACTTCCATTTTTCATGAGGTTGTACTTGTTGAGTTCATATTATTGTACTTAATTTGAATTTGTGGAGAAGTAAGTACAAGTTCATATTCCTATTCATGTTACTTTTTCAGTTGAAAACAGAACCAAGAACACACGACAATGGAAGTCATAGATAGATCTTGGGTTTTGCAGAAAGGCACGTGGAGAAGAATACAGAAGCTAGAGGAAATTGAAATGCAGAAGTTTTGTCGAGAGATTGGAATCAAGAGAGTCCTTGAAGTGTGGATGCCCTAGCTATAACAATAACACTTTTTCCAAGAGAAATCTTTCTATTAGCTTGATAACAAGTTGAAGATTTCTTTATTTTCCTGCATTCTACTATATCACAATTCCTATTTTATTTTAGGCTTATTAGCAGTTTTTGGCCCCTAACTTTCACGAAGTTGCGATTTTGGTCCCCTAAAAAAAAAACTACAAAATCGCCCCCTAAGTTTTGCAACTGTGGCAGTTTTGGCCCTCTTTTAGGAGATTTATATATTTGAATATTTTTGGATCATGTGTTTGATCCGACTTTATTTGATTTGAAGAGCATGATTTAAAGCTAGCAAAGAAGACGCGGAAGTGGGCTACAAAGGTGAGAACATAGGGAAGGATGCATGAGAGTAGTCTTTTATACGTTATTGCATATTTGTTCTTCATATCAAGATTCTGAGTTGCCTCTCATGTCCTATATTTTAGACTGAAGAGCAATCCTTCTGGTTGCAGGTTTGGAGTTCAGTTCACTAGGATTTTAACGTGAGTCCAATATTTTCTTCTCTTGTCATCAAGTTTATGCTTGTCCATATATTATTTTTTTGGACACTTTTAGTCCATATAATATATTACTGTATATAGCGGTGGCAAAATGGATGATTTGGATGGATATGAATTTGGATGAAAATTGATGGATAATAAAAATCCATTAACCCATTACATTCCACTAAATTTATTTAAAACAATCCAATCCAATCCATTAAAACTAAAGTCCATATCCAATTCCATCCATTTTCAGTTTTGTAATGGATGGATGTACGATCCATCCATATTTTTTTTTTAATTTCATAAAATAAAATACCAAAACGAATAATTTATTTATTTATATTTTTATAAAAAACAACTTATCTTTATCAATTGTTTATTGAAAAACAACTTATTTTATGCAAAATAATTTATTACGATCTCTTTTTTTAAAAATAGTTTACTCAAAACAGCTTATTTCGACATCTTTTTAAAAAATAACTTATTCAAAATAGTTAATTTTATGCAAAACAACTTATTACTATATCTTTTTTAAAAAAAAACTTATTCAAAACAACTTAATTTTATGCAAAACTACTTATTACGATATCTTTTTAAAAAACAATTTATTCAAAATAGCTTATCTTGTACAAACAAGCTTATTATGATCTCTTTTTAAAATACAGCTTATTCAAAACAACTTATTTTATGCAAAACCGCTTATTATGATCTCTTTTTAAAAAATAACTTATTCAAAACTACTTATCTTATGCAAACCCACTTATTACGATCTCTTTTTAAAAATGAACTTATTCAAAACCACTTATCTTATGCAAACCCGCTTATTACGATCTCTTTTTAAAAAAGAACTTATTCAATACAACTTATCTTATAAAAAACAACTTATTCAAAACAACTTAATTTATGCAAAACAGCTTATTACTAACTTTTTTTTATTTTATAAAACAACAACTTATTCAAAATAGCTTATTTTATGCAAAACAACTTAGTACGATCTCTTTTTAAAAAGCATCTTATTAAAAAAAGCTTATTTTATGAAAACAACTTATTTTAAATAAGTTGTTTTTTAAAAAGAGATCGTGATAAGTTGTTTTGCATAAATTAAGATGTTTTGTAAGTTATTTTTAAAAAGAGATCGTAATAAGTTGCTATTCATAAGATAAGCTGTTTTTTAAAACGAGATCGTAATAAGCTGTTTTGCATAAAATAAGCTGTTTTGAATAAGCTGATTTTTAAAAAGAGATTGTAATAAGTTGTTTTTGCATAAGATAAGTTGTTTTTTTAAAAAGAAATCGTAATAAACTATTTTGCTTAAGATAAGCTGTTTTGAATAAGTTGTTTTTTTAAAAGAGATCGTAATAAGTTGCTTTGCATAAGATAAACTGTTTTAAAAAAAGCTTATCTTGTTTTTCATAAGATAAGTTGTTTTTTAAAAAGAGATCGTAATAAGCTATATTGCATAAATTAAGCTTGAATAAGCTATTTTGAATAAGTTGTTTTTTAAAAAGAGATCATAATAAGTCATTTTTTTATAAGATAAGTTATTTTGAATAAGTTGTTTTTTAAAAAGAGAAAGTAATAAGTTGTTTGGCATAAATTAAGTTGTTTTGAATAAGCTGTTTTTTAAAAAGAGATCGTAATTAGTTGTTTTACATAAGATAAGTTGTTTTGAAGAAATAAGCTATTCACCTTTTAATTTTTTAATTTTTTTAATTTTATTTTAATATAAGTGATTTTGTTTATTGGATAAAAAATAAACAATAAAAATGATCCGAATCTTTAAAATAAGTTGGTTGGATTGAATCCATCCATATTTTTTAATGGACGAATTGAATCCAATCCATTAAAAATAAATTGTTTAATAGATGGATCAGATGAATTTTAAAGTAGATGGACCAGATGAATATAGATTTGATGGATCCAATTGCCATCCCTACATGTATCGGGTCAAACAGCGCAGAAGCGGGAGAATGATTTGGTTCTTAATCTCCTCTTCCATTTCTGTAACCCAAGTCCTATGATTCATTATGGGAATATCGTGTCAAATATAAGACAATGTTAAAATGAAGTTAGCGGAGCCTTTATGGTAAAACATCATGTAAATGTTTAATCCATGTAGCAAATCCCATGATTCATTATGGAAATATCATGTCAAATAATATTTTATGTTTAGAAGATACTAATTATGAGAATCCCATGATTCGTTTGGTTTGCAAAACAGTAAGTACTGGACAGAACAGTACAAAAAAGAACAGCACATGACAAATTTTTATGAAATTGAATAAGTTTTTGTTTTATACGATTTTTGGGGGACGAAAAACTATTTTGGTACTTTAGACAACCTGTATGTGGGACAAAAAGTTGTGTTGTGGTTTAGTGAGGGACAAAAATATCAATTTTTGTTCTGTCCCTTGCCTCCAGTTTGTCCTGTACCTTAAACAATTTTACAAATCAAACATTGAACAACAGAAGTTGTTATGTCCTGTCCTTCATTTTTTAGCAAATCAAATGCATCTCCTAGGAGATTAAATTGAAGCTACAGATAAAACAATTGTATGTGCTATATCAATCCGGTAGATTACACACACATACACATCAATCTGCTTCAACATGAAGGAATAAGAAAATTTTGAGCAACAATTAAATGAGCGGATATTGTCCGTCAAGGAGAGAAAGGTCCTTCACATCATTGAGCAAATAATATGTAAATCTTACTTTTATGGAAAAGAAAACTCGAGGTTGAAGCCAATTTGGGGAGTCCTCGTTTATAACCAGGTGACTGAAATTTCTGATGACACGTTGTCATTACATGTTTTTATTTTTATTTTTATTATATTGATATTTTTATTGAGTCTAACAATTTTAAAGAGCTTAGAAATGCAAAAAGGAAGATTTTACAAGAAGTTGAACTTAAAGCATCGTGTTACGTTTTCTGCATCATGATATAAGAGATTGACCAAAGTTAATTTTGTTAATCATCGTAGAACTAGAGAAACATTTATCGAATTTATGCGATCAAACCAACTGTCTAGGGCAAACTCCATATTTTGCACATCCAAGATCATAACAATATTGTTAAATTGAAATTAACACACTCCTTGTGGGTACGAACTTCGAATTATTACTTCGATAGGATTCATACACTTGTTAAATACTACGTCCGTCCCTATATATAGGACCCTTTTGTCAAAATTACAGGAATTAAAAAAGTTGATATTTGTATTAAATTAATGTAGTTGAAAATAGCATAGATGTCTTATAAAGAAGGACAAAAAAAATTCTCAAAAGGTTCTTATGATTAGAGACGGAGATAATATCTATCAATTCCATAGAGTCAAACCAACTATGCTAATCACCGTTCTCATGACGAGGTTCCTATGACATGCAGTCACCCACTAATTAGCTTCAAATGATTATGTTTGATCTTGCCTCTTTGTAAGTGTTATTTGAAACAATGAAGATTTAAAGTTTATCAATTTTAGAATAAAAAATGCACATGAGATGGACTATGAAGTAAGTTGAAAGTATCTAGTTTATCAATAATTGAAGTTTTCTCATCGATTTATATTCCTCCCCCTCATCTTTCTAAGTGTTTTCTTAATGACAATTTGTGCCATGTTTTTCGCATAACAAGGAAAATCAATGTAAAGAAACTAACAATGTAGGCATCTTTTTTTTATTAACCCTCTTGGAGGTTTTAAGCATAGATTCATTGATGAGTTCTAAATAAGACACGTGATATTTGGCTACAATAATAAAAGGTAATATTAAGCTGAGTTAGAGATGTAAATAATCATTTACTCGAGGAATCACATGAACTTGTTAGGCTTATCACATTTACATTGTCTACCACTACAAGAAAGTCGCTCATTACCCACGAACAATTACCTACGGCCTTGCAGCCGTGGATAATTTTAAGCTTACTGACGGATTACCCACGAACAAACCGTCTATAAAGTTAAAATTTTAATGTGAATTTTTTAGAATTGTGGCTGACTGTGGTTTTGTTCAATGTTTATTGTGGATTCAAATTTGTCTTCTCAGCATAATCGTTTCTTTAGACAGTGGAAATAATTCGATACCTCAATCCGTTTTATTCGTATCTTCTCATGTTTTGGACTTATTGTTGGTCATTTAAATTGAATTTGCAGGTTGAAACATCGAACTTATTCATATCGTCTCACAATTTCGACTATCAATTTACTATGGACTTATTTTTGTTTGTTAGAGGTTCAAGCAGCACCTTTGTTAGTGTGGACATATTTTTCAAAATCAATTTGGTTAATGCTATGTTATGGTCTATACATAGAATTCTTGGCCACCGTAAAGTTTCTAATTTGTTAATTTTATTGAATAAAATGCTTGTCCTATTGGTGGATGATATGGCTCTCAAGTGGTATTATTATTTGATTCTTATATCTCTGGATTTTTAAAACTGTAGACTTGTGCAACTGTTGAAGTAGAAATATCACAAGACATGCAGCTTGTTCATTTTGATTTCAATAGGTAAAGCTTAACTTTCCTTTGGAGTTCTTTCTGAGTTATGATGTGATTATCTAGGTCTGTATGCTGTCTTATTCATTGTGAAGACTTCCTAATTAAGTAGTATAATAAAGTCTAATTATTGAACTTAATCTTTTATTTTATTTCGACGTACAAATAATGTAAAGTGTTGCAATTTTCTCTCGTGAGCAGGAAACTTATCAGGAGAATCTAGTGAAGGCATTTGAAAATGGCACCAAGGGGGTTGATCCTCCAACAACGACATGAATCTCGATATAGCAGTCAGGTTTCTTCCAATATTGCTGCAGAGATGGCAGAAATTAAAGAGAGAGCAAACACATGAGAGGATGATGCTCGAGCTGCACAAGAGGAATGTCACTAGGAAAATGAGCACACAAATGATTTGGAGAGAAAATTGAAGGAATTGGCTGAGTGTTGCTTCCATTAAGGGTGACCAACACCGTTGACATCTTGACTATGTATGAGGAGTATGACTCTGACGGCGAGTATGAGTATGACTCTGACAGCAATGAGGATTAGATTATGCTTTAGTCTCTAACTTTGAGTTCTTTATCTACAATATGCTATGTTGAGACTTGTGGATTGATGATTATTGAGATTGGTTTATGTTAAACTCATTGAAGTTATGAAATTGATTGAATTTTAATTTTATTTTAGCTTATGTTGATTACATGAAGGTCAATGTGATATGTTGGTTATGCTATGTTGGTTATGAAAAATATATTCATGTGAAACAAAAGAACCATCAACCATATTAGATATATCAGAAACACTGTAATATGGTCAAAATAAAAATAATAATACCAAGGGCTTGGTCGTGGGTAATGGCATTCTAAACTTTTAGTAAATAGAAACCCTATAGAGGGCTTAGCCATGGATAATGTTATAGACGACTTAGTCGTGGGTAATAGAGGACCAATATATATTTGTTGAAATGATAATTACCCACAAATTATCCATGGCTTAGCCGTGGGTAATTACCCACGGTTTTCATGGCCGTGGGTAATGTTACCGACGAGGCTTTTATCCACATCCTTGAGGCCCTCGGTAAGTTGCGGGTAATTAACATTACCTACGGCTTTTTTCACTTACCGACAACTTTTGGTCGTGGGTAATGAGAGAATTTCTTGTAGTGTACGTGGAATCCTAAGAAATCTTAACAAATCTTTAATCCAATTTGTATCAACTTGTTCTTACAATTGATTATAGAATGAAGAAAATTAACTCTTGATTGTATTTCTTCCTTATTGTTTAGTCTCCTTATTTGTAGATCATCAATTTTAACAGTTTAAAACTATATTGTCATGTTTGCAGGCTGTCACATTTGTAAGCATGTCGTTGTTGCATTCCATTAATAACCCGAATATTTATTATTTTATGAAAGGGAATGGAACAATTTTAACTTCATTCCCTTTTAAGATACCACAAAATTGTTAAATATCACCATCAAGCCGTCTCATATATTCCATTTTTAAGCAGTAATGTACTAAAGGCTTAATAGCAGTGTCAGCCCCTAATTTTTCTAAAGTTGCGATTTTGATCCCTAAGAAAAAACTACAAATCCGCCCCTTAAGTTTTTGCATTTGTGGCAGTTTTGGCCCCCAAGGCCAATTTTGACTCGGTCTAAGTGAGGTGCCACATGTTTTTTATTTTTACCAAAAATTGGTCTTGAGGGGCCAAAACTGCTACAGTTGCAAAACTTAGGGGGCGGTTTTGTAGTTTTTTTTCTTAGGAGGCCAAAATCGCAACTTCGTGAAAGTTAGGGGGTGAAAACTGCTATTAAGCCTATACAAAACCCTAGTTCCTTGCTTCTCAATTTATTAAGGGAGCCTATAGTGTCAGCTAGTATATGGATCGCTCTATAAATTGATGCATGTAACAATGAACTAATGCACCACTAAGCTAAGTTCATAACAAATAATTCTTTCCTCTTATCAAACAATGACTTATGTTAAGCTCATTACTTCGGCTCTCTTCCTCGTTACCACACTCTGTATGTATTTTTTTAACATAGCGTTCATCTTTCCCACAATAATATTTGAAATCTCATTGACACCCTTTCGATTTGAAAGCATCCATCCAGGCTCTTATTATTTTTTAATGTGTATAAGATGTATACCGTTCTTGCGTTAATGCTTATAAATTACACATGTATAATAGTTTTTGCAAGTTTATATTGTAACAAACTATATTTATCTTTTACAATCACATTAATAATATAACATTTTTATATGTGAATTTGTTTAATGATATAGAATACATAGTATAGAAAATAATAGAGAAAATTACATTTTTAGTCCCTTAACTTAACTTCTGATAACAATTTAGTCCTTTACCTTTTTTTCATTTCAATTTTGTCATTTTAAGCCATTTGCATATAGATTTCAATTTCCTGAATATATATTATTGTGGTATAGTCATATAGGTTGTATGCCTAGATGTGTATGTATTAGTTCCAACTTTAACTGCCCTCGCCATTTTGTAGTAATATTTCAGACGTGTATGTATTAGTTCCAACTTTAACTGCCCTCGCCATTTTGTAGTAATATTTCAGACGAAGAATGTTGAAGCAGTGACTTGTCCGAATTCGGGTTCCATTTGTTCACCATTTGAGATGCCACCATGTGGCAACGCCAAAGATTGTCGTTGTATCCCTTACTTTTTATTTGGAGGTATTTGCCAGAGTCCATCTGGTTCTGAACATAATATGAAGATGATCGAAGAACATCCTAACTTATGTCAAACTCATGCTGAGTGCATCAAGAAGGGAAGTGGGAACTTTTGTGGTCTTTATGCTAATGCTGATATCGAATATGGATGGTGTTTTGCCTCTGTAGCCGAAGCAGAACGGTACTTCAAAATTGGATCAAACACAGCAGTTAAAAGTTTCATCAAGATTGCCACTAGCTCTAAAGAAAAAGACTACCTTAAGATGGCTTTGGAAATTGCCACTTAAGAATGATATGTATAAAACCAAATATGCATTATCATGCATCTACTAATTTAAATAAAACAACCTTTGTTTCCAATTGATCAATTGGATTTCTTCAATATCCGTTTGGATTTTGATAAAAAATGCATGTGCATTGATGTGGTATTGTAATATAAAAGTATTGGAATGTTACTTTGAAAGTAATGCTTTGACTTCTACATTACTTATTCTATTAATTTTGCAGGTTATAATTTGTTTGCGGTTTTAATTCTTAAAATGTTTAAATTTAATTTTTATATGGAGCCAAACATAAAAACAATTCGGGTTACAAATCTTGAAAGATGCAGTAAAAACTAAATGATCTATAACAATATATAGACTCATACACACAGGCAGTGTAAAAACAGTTCAACATCACGGTGATCTTGCACCCTTCTACTGTTTTAGATAACTTTTCCCCTATTTCCATGAAACTCACTTTGATCTCTATTTTTTTGCCTAACCTATGCCTCGACCGACACCACAATGGGGTTCTCTCACCTAGTAGCTGACTGTTTGGAGTACTTTGTCGCCTTGTCCTGCCATTGTAGTTAATTTAACTGGGGACACTACATTCAACTAGGTTGCGCTGAGGGGCTTTTACGTTATGCCCTGCACACGTGTAAATTATTGAATCAAGCTTTATTGAAAGCTATTGATCATTAGGGGATGCCTTGTTCTAGAAGAAAGGTATGAAAATCAGGAACATTGGTCCAACATTGCTCTCATTCCTGTCATTGAAATTAACGGCTATGTGACAATATGAGCTGTTCATGTTGCTCTTAAAAAAAGTTGTTCATGTGACATGCATGACCTCTACATGAGATTCGAAATGTTGGTAGTCTCAAACCAAGATAACCTCTTCAATGTCTATTTCTTATGGTGTGCGTATGTTTTTGAGAAATACTTATCCTGTTGTGAACAACTCATACTTTATTTTATTAATCTCTTGTATATAGATACTGTATTGATACTTAACTTTGCAGAGATTATATTAGCCAGAACCCAGAAGACCCCTGGATAAGTCAATAAACTGACCATTCAGCAAAACAAAAAAGTCAATAAACTGACTTATTTTTTCACCACAAAAAAATTGATCTTATGAATATTACAACTACTAATAAAGATCACAGTTATATTGTATTCAAAATCCAATAGCCGTCCAAGTTTGAGCGATGATTTATTCTTGATGCTATCAGATGTGACAGACCAGCTAAAAGGCATCAAATGCATTGCAAATTCTTATATTGTCAATGCATACTTAATACGATATATATGTGAATACAAATCTTGATAATAATATATTTTTCTAAATTGACTTATTTAAAAAGGAAACATAAGCATGTAAAATAAAAACTTTAATACTAGGAGGACTTGGATTCTGGTAGGTAAATAATTCTATAAATTATCATATTTTATGTTCCCAGCCCAACTTCACTTAAAAAATGATTTGTGGGAGTGGACATGTTTGATAGATTATTAGAAGTGGACATGTTCTTTCAAAAGAGTTTTGTGATTACATCAACAACAAGAAGCTGAATGTCTCGCTCTTGAAACAGTTACAAACAACGCTGCTGATTCTTCAGGCTGTTCTCGATGACGCAGGGGAGAAGCAAATCAACAATCCTGCTGTCAAACAATGGCTAGATGACTTGAAAGATGCAATCTTTGATGCGGAGGATTTACTCAACCAAATCAGCTATGATTCCCTGTGATGCAAGCTAGAGAGTACTGAAGCTGGAAGCAAAACTAATAAGGTCTGGAACTTCCTTTCATCTCCTTTTAACACCTTCAACAAAGAGATCAATTCCCAAATGAAGATCATGTGTGAAACTAGCAATAATAATATCGGTGTTGTTGCAATTTTAGGTATGGGAGGTGTCGGTAAAACGGCACTTGCACAACTTATTTACAATGATGAAAAAGTTCAAGAGCACTTTGATCTAAAAGTCTGGGTTTGTGTCTCAGAAGATTTCAATACTTTGAGAATAATCAAAACTCTCCTTGATTCTATCACTTCAAAAACATGGAATAGCAATAATCTTGATAGTCTTCGAGTCGAATTAAGGGAAAATCTAAGGGGCAAAAGGTTTCCTTGAACATTCTCATGGAAAAAAATCAGCAGAAGAAATAGGTGATGACTACTTTAATGAATTGTTATCCAGATCCTTGATTCAACAATCAAATGACTTTTTTGGAAGACAAAAGTTTGTGATGCATGACCTTGTTAATGATTTAGCGATAGTCGTATCTTGAAATTGTTGTGGTAGGCTTGAATGTGGTGGTGACATCTGTAGAAGTGTTCGTCATTTGTCATATAATCAAGATGAATATGACAGTTTCCATAAATTTGAGTCTTTCTACGATCTTAAATGCTTGCAAAGCATCATACCAGTCGGCCCTATCAAAGTGGTTGATGACTTGCTACCCACACTCAAATGTTTGCGCGTTTTATGCCTATCAAAGTATGAGAACATTAACATGCTCCCAAATTCAATTGGAAGTTTGGTGGTGTTGCGGTATCTAGATATCTCTGACACTGGCATCAAACGCTTGCCTGATACAATTTGTAACCTTTACAATTTGCAAACCTTAATTTTATGTAGCTGTAAGAATCTCATTGAGTTGCCAGTACATATCGGAAATTTAATTAATTTACGTCACCTTGACATCAGTGAGACCAACATAAAGGAGCTTCCTATGCAAATTGTAAGGTTGGAGAGCCTTTGGACTCTAACTTGTTTCGTAGTGGGCAAGATACATGTTGGGTTAAGTATCAAAGAGCTAAGAAAATTCCCACACCTACAAGGAAAACTTACCATCATGAACCTACATAATGTCAATGATGCCATGGAGGAATATGATGCTGACTTGAAAAGTAAAGAACATATTGAGGAGTTAGTGCTCGAACGGGGAAAACTAGCTGAAGACTCGCAAATAGAGAAAGATGTGCTTAATGCGTTGCGTTCATCAATAAATCTGAGAAAATTGGACATTAACTTGTATGGGGGGACAAGCTTTCCAAGTTGGTTGGGAGATTCTTTGTTTTCCAACATGGTGTTTGTTCGCATCACAAATTGTTCATATTGCATGACACTTCCAGCAATGGGGAAGCTACCTTCTCTCAAGGACTTGGTTATTTTTGATATGAGGATGTTGGAGACAATCGGTCCAGAGTTCTATGGCATGACAGGAGGAAGTTCAAACTCTTCATTCCAACCATTTCCATCCTTGGAGACGCTGCATTTTCAAAACATGCCAAATTTAAAGGAGTTAGATAATTGTCCTGAACTGAGGGGACATTTTCTTAGCCTTCTTTCATGCGTAAAGGAAATTAAAATACTAAGTTGTGATCATCTCTTGGCAACACCAGTTACTCTGCATTCACTTTGCTCAATAAATAGAATAAATATTGATGGAGATTTCGATTCTGAGTGGTCGTTGCTTGCGAGTGATTCTCCGTGTCTGCTGCAGTATGTAAGCATATGGAACTGTAGTATGTTACAGTCTCTACCTAAAATGTAAGCATATAGTATTCCGTATCTCACTTCATTTCCAACAGATGGTCTGCCCATTTCCTTGAAGTCACTTTGTATTAATGGGTGTAAGAATTTATCATTTCTTCCTCCTGAAACGCACAAGAATTACACATCGCTTGTAGAGTTGGTGTTAGTGAATAGCTGTGAGGCACTTACCTCCTTCCCACTGGACAGTTTCCCTAAACTCCAAAGTCTTTCCATTATTTGTTGTGATAGTTTAGAATCCATTTTTATTTCAGGAACTTCATCTCATTATTCATCAACCCTCCAATCACTTTCAGTATTTTGCTGTAAGGCTCTTAGATCAATGCCTCAACGGATGGACACCCTCACAGCTCTTGAACACTTGATTCTGGAAGATATTCCAGAATTGAAGTTATCATTTCTGCCTCCTAAATTACAGTTGATTCATATTTGCTCCAAGAAAATAGAAGTCCCTGTAAGTGGCGGGTGTCTTCAACATCTTACCACTCGTTCAAAATTGACTATTGGAGGTGATGATGATATAGTTAACACCTTGTTGAAGGAGAAACTGTTTCCCATCTCCCTAGTGTCTCTCACAATTTGTTATCTCTCTGAAATGAAATCATTTGAAGGAAATGGGCTTCAAAACCTCTCTTCTTTGAGAAAACTTGAATTTCGAGTTTGTTCTGAGCTTGAGTCTTTGCCTAAAGACACACTTCCTTCTGCTCTAAAATCACTTTTGTTTTGGAGGTGTAAAAAACTTAAGTCATTTCCAGAAGATATGTTGCCTTGCTCTCTCGAGTCACTTGAATTTGGAAGTTGTGCAAGATTCAAGTCATTGCGAGAAGACAGTATCCCTTCCACTCTTAAGCTACTTACCATTGGCGAATGCCCTGTATTAGAAGAAAGGTATGAAAGTAAGAAGCATTGGTCCAACATTGCTCACATCCCTGTCATAAGAATCAATGGTAAAGTTACCATATCATGAGAAGTGAAGGAAAAGTTGCATTCTCGTTTTAGGTACATTTTTCTTTTACTTTCCTAGTCAAGAATTGTTTCTCATTTGTATGTATGTGTTCAATGTGTGCACAAACTAAAGAGATATGTAACATAGTCAATTTGTTCGATATCTTTTGGTTGTTTGTCTACCTATTTCACTTATCAATTTGTTCGATATCACTGATCATATGTAAAGAAAATCCAATTTAGGTTCTATACGGTAGAACGTCATGAAAGCGTTTGATTGAAGGTGGAAAAAAGCGTTTGATAGAGATTCTAAGAGATCAAATTACAAAGTTAGAAACGAAAACTTTTTGTGTTCTATCAATCTGTTAGCACACTCATATTATATCTAACCTTTCTACTGGCTCTTTCATTTTGTTTTATATCATTCTCTATAATTCTGAATATTTGATATTTCAGGAGAAATTACTCTTGGAACTACTTGAGCAATCTGGAGTGATACTGCCCTGTATTATAATGTATATGTAGTTAAGAATACATGTGATACTGAAAAGAAAATCTGGTGATCATAATGGAAGATATGTTTCTGAAATAGGTACAGTAATCAATAATTCGAGAAGAATAAAAGAACTTCATTTTCTTATTTATAAAATGCACTAGATCAGCAGGATCATTTTAAATTCATGTGCATTGACGATTTAATAAGTTTGATAACTTCGAAATTTACTAATTGCTTTAGAAAATTATGTTCAAACAGAAGATGTCTTTTCGGAAGTAGTAAACATATATTCACTTATTCTTTTTAATGCAATGCTGATATTCTGTATCGCATATCTTTATGGAGCTTTGGTGTTTGAAGTGTATATTGTAGCGACTGATAATAATGAGCTTGAATCGGTTAGAGAAACCGATGACAACAATGTTGAGTAATGATAATGAAGTATATCTTGTTTCAGCTGCACTGATTAGAGAGCTTAAATAAGAGACATTGTTTGCAAAGGAAGTATTGTTTCAGAATGCAAAAATTAGAAGAAAGAAAGTTCTCTTTGATGTTAAATTCAATTTCCATAAACAAGAAAAATCTATGTTCCTCTTCATAGACAAAATTAAATTTTTACAAAGCTCAAAAAGCTTCCATGGAAAAATCTATGTTAGCGTTCATAGAAAAAAAAGACCATAGTTTCAAAGTTCTGAGATTTTCTTTTTCCACCCTCTTTGCTTCTCATGCGGCCTTAGTTAGCAATTGGATTTAGAGGAAGATGACACTGAAAGATTCGAGATTGACAAGGCTGAATCAGATAAAAAGGACATCCCATTGTTCAATCGCAAACACAGGACAAAACATCAGAAGCATAGAGTACATAAATATATCATCATCTGATGAAGAGAAAATTGTCAAGTCAAACGTTATGGTGGAGGATATCACATCCTCTGATGAGGAACCAATCCTTTTACATACCTTAAGGACAAACAAATAGGGAAAATCCATGCCAAAAAACATGGTTAAAAAAAACACATCTTCTGATGAGGAGCCAATCCTACATACCCTAAGGAGAACCAAAAAGGGAAAATCAGTGCAAAAAAAACCCAAAGCACTAATCAGAGTACATGATTGATTAATGAATGTTTAAATTTCCATTTATTTTCTTCATTTGTTTTTATTTCAGCATTTCAGATATTGTTTCAAGAAACTTTTCATTGTAATCAGCAAATCAATTTTCAGTCCTTGTGAGCTTAAATCAGCAAATTAATTTTCATTGATTAATGCATATAATATATGCAAGGTCCGGGGTTTGAACCCCAACCACAAAAAAAAAACGCAAATCTATTTTCATTTAATAAAATCATTAATATTTTCACCATTGTGTTATTGTTCTAAATATTATAAACATTTTTTCTTTTGTCAAAAAAAAAATTCTTTCTTAGTTACATATTCAAAATTTAAAAAAAAAATGTTTGAAATAAATAAAAATGTTTGACAAAACATCATAAGATGAGATACTTGTGTAAAATAATTATACATCAACATAGTATACTAATTAAACTCTACATTTATTTATTTCATACAAATTTTACACTTATTTTTCCATAACAGTACAATTATTCATTTTTTAGGGGAAAATATCACACTTATTTATCACACCAAAGAAACAAAGGACATTAAAAATAACGAAAGAAATAAAAGATTACAACAAAATAAAAAATAGAAAAAAATAGGCTTAAATATTGCACTCGTCCCTGCAAATATGGCCCGTTTAAGTTTTGGTCCCTGTAAAAAAAAAATTAAATTTTGTTTTTGGACCTTGCAAAATTTTTTGTTTTTTAAAGGGACTATTTTCAGAAACAAATTTTTTTGCAGGGACCTGTTTAAAAAACAAAATATTTTGCAGGGATCAAAAACTACAAAATAGGTCCAGTCATCATGTGACACGTATGCAAATCATCACAAAAATGGGGTCAGGGACTATTTTAAAAAACAAAATTTTTGTTTTACAAGGACCAAAACTTAAACGGGCAATATTTGCAGGGACAAGTACAATATTTAAGTCAAAAAAAATATTAAAACATAATTACACTGGGGTTTCTTAAAAAAAGATAATAACCCCCTTTTTGGAATGTGATCAAAACCCTTTTTTTCAGAGAAAGCGAGTCTACAGAGCCGCACACACATTCAGAGATGGCCTTCTCAAGGAATCCTTTGCCAACCCTAACATCACCGCCACCTTCACTCTCTTTCGGCAATTCACTACACGCGCCGCCTCTGCCCACCCTTCCATTTGATGTCATTCCAGAAATCCTTTGTTTTCTACCTGTAAAGTTTCTACTCCGGTCTCGATGCGTATGCAAATCTTGGAACTCTCTCATATCTGATCCCAAATTTGCCAAGAAGCACTTTTGCATGTCTTCTCGCCATATTTACTTCATAAGCTATAGCAGGTTACCAACCAAGTACAAATTCAGGTATTACCCTCTCGAAACTCTTTTCACAAAAAGAGCCACTGAACAATATGTGTTTGAGTATTCTCCCAACAATTGTCTTGGAGATCGTCGTGTAATGCATTTATATCGCTCTGTTGGCTCTTGCAATGGCATCCTTTGCATTGCAGACGCCAATGCAAAAGGCTTAATTATATTGTTCAACCCTTCCATTAGAAAATTAAAGGAGTTGCCCCTTCTTGAAACACCACGAAAGACGACTGTTGGCTTTGGATATGATTCTTGTACGGATAATTACAAGGTTGTTGCTCTTATGCCATACAAGATGCGTGTCGGGGGTCATGATTATGTTTACCAAACTGAAGTGAAGATTCATATATTGGGTACCGATTTTTGGAAAAATAGTCAGGAGTTTCCTGTTGGTATTGTCCCTATTGGACAATCTGGGAAATTTGTGAGTGGCACGATTAATTGGTTAACCTCTATTGATCTTGAACGAAAAAGTCCTCGCTTTATTGTTTCTTTTGATTTGGAAAAAGAATCTTTTCGAAAGGTTTTGCCTCCTGATAATGGAGGGGTAGATGTGTGTATCTTCATAGCCTTGGGTGTGTTGAGGGATTGCTTGTGTCTGACTTCTCGTGATGATACCTACTCTGTAAAGGATGTTTGGGTTATGAAGGAGTATGGAAATAGAGAGTCGTGGACTAAATTGTTCAATGTTTCTTACTGGGGAGATCCTAAAGATAGTGCAATTGGTGAGCCATTATATATTTTGGAGGATAATCAAGTGCTGCTGAAGTTTCATGAGCAATTAAAATTGAAGTTGATTGATTTAAGGAATGGTACTATTACATCTCCTGAATTTTATTACAGCCCAGAAATCTGCACTGAGAGTTTGATATCACCTTGTTCTTAATGTTAGGATCTAGTGCTATGTCACTTGCGTATGAAATTCAATAACAACCTATAATATAGTTTTTGTTCATGTTATTATTTTGTACTTGTTTTGATTACCAATGACTTGGATTAATTAATTAATGTTTGATTGATTTTGCAGCTGGACAAATTGCTATTATTTTAATTTCTATATATTACTTTTTTTTTGGTTAGAATTTTTTGTTCTCTCATCATGCATTACATTTTATATAGTTCACAATCATGCACTGCGATGTTAATATATGGTTTGTCATTTACTTTTTTATTATCCTAATTAGGGTTTAGATGTTTTGCAAGGTTCAATTATTTTTTTCCACATGTTTGCACAACACATAATGAGCTGGGAAAATCAAATTTTATACCGCATGTGGGAAAGAATTACAAAGTTATAAGAGTGTTAAAAGAACCTCTCAAAGTTACTCTGAGAAAGTTCTAGTTTTTTCCCATTCTAATAGTTGCAAAATTTATATTAGACTATTATTTCAAGTGGGAAATAATTTTTCAAATCAGCAGCATGTGATAGAGACTATATTGGCCTTCCACTTATGTTCTAATATGAACTTGACATGGCTTGGGTTTAACTTTGGTTATAGGAAAGTCTTGAGAGACTATATTTTTCATGAGCTTGGTAATGTCGTATAGTGGAAATTTGAATATCTTTTTGAAAATGGAGAGTGATGGAAATGAATGATTTGAGGATGAAAGTCTATATCTGTGTGGAAGATTGATTTTGCAAGAGATAGGATTTGCCATAAAGGAATGAAGGGTTGTTGATTTTACGGCAGGACTAAAGTTTTTGAGGTTCTATAATTTACCAATAGGTTTTGTTGTAAGGAAATAATTTTTTTTTTCTGATTTCCATTTGGCTTCAATTTTTGGAATTTTAGAAGATGCGTTGACACTTTTTGGGAAAAAGAGCCAACCTTGTTTTAGTTTCTTTCTTACCAAATTGAGGTGGGAACAGGCCAAGCCGTCCGACAGGGCCTATGACCTAGCCTATTTAAAGCCTACCTCGGCTCAGCTCGTTTATTAACAAGGTCATTGTGAGCTTCCTGATTCTCTTGAATAATTCAAAGGTGATGGATTCTTTTTTCAGTTCTGATGCAAAGGAAAGTTTAGGAATGTATGGTGAGCTTCTTTCTATGGAGGAAAGCAGAAGGATACTGCATTCCATCAATTAGGATGTGTGCTTCTTGAAAGAAAATAGTGTAAAGAATACCAACACTGTTTTGATGCAGCATTTGAATCAGGTCACGTTAATTTTGCAACTTTTTTTAGGATATTTATTGTGTTGAAACTCATCTATACTCCATATTTGCATTCAATTCTGTAAGTTCTGACTCTATATATTTGAAACAACCAATTTTATTTGATAAGCTATACCTTGTATCAAGGAGTCATAGGCAAGCAATAAAGATATATAAAGTTGAGAACAAAACCCCATAATCCTACACCAAGAAATCAGTAAACAGAGGCCACCCCAATACCAAACACAGAAAAACGCCTCACACACACCACCCACCAACAATACACACAACAAATCCAAAAAGGGACACTTTAAAGGCCCTGCTATTCAACCGCAGAACCCGCAACACATCCCAGACCACCAGAATCGCACACTACAGCCACGGCACAGATAGCAACTGCACCATAGTAATGCCTCAAATTCAAACACGACATTATATTCAAGCAGTCTCCCATATCCCAACACCATTCATAAAAAAGACACGGAAACAAGTTTAGTCTTTCAAGGCTCCATTTCCAAGACAACATCTTAATTCCATCAACAATTTGCATAGTATCCTTGGTAATATTTTTGAATATCTTTTCGTTCCTAACCATCCAAATCACCCAAAACAGTGCAATGCCAAATGAGGAAATAACCTTGACAAGAACTCTTCATTGAAAACAAATCATGGACAAACTTATACATACATTATCCTACATGAAACAAGAACTCTTAATATGTGTAGGAAATTTGCTTGACTTCACAACTTGTTTGGTTTTATTTTTCCTTTGCGTGCTTATAAAATTTCAAGTTATGGCAATGTAACCCTTTTACGATACTCAACAAGAGCCCACAGTGGAAAAATATTTCTATACATTGGATAATGCAGCATACAATTTTTCACGATTGATCCTGTGATTTCCTGCATCAAATATACACAAACATATTTAGAAATAGAAATTATACCATGCGATGTGGAGCCAAGTTCATCTACCGGGAAAAATATGTTTTTCATTGTTTATTATGTAGT
>Ga0315914_1002544_pt1 | contig 27890 bp, 17 predicted proteins | sample MpolenodulesMG_FD_203920 | JGI IMG/M metagenome (GOLD analysis project Ga0315914, IMG submission 203920) | Medicago polymorpha root nodule microbial communities from Los Angeles, California, United States - elongated nodules | ecosystem: Host-associated > Plants > Roots > Nodule | place: USA...
CGATCAGTATATATCTATAAATCTAATTCAAATATGTTTTGTCATCATAAAAAAGGGTGACTTTGTTGAGATAAAATCCCTGTTTAAAGTTGTAAAGAAGAGAAATATGTCTAAATTATAATTTATAACGAATTCTGATTATTTGTATTTAACATCTATGTATGAGTGTTTTAAGTCACAGGTAAAATATCAATGGCATGCAACAATTATTTTTTAAGGCCATAACCTTCTCACACGTGTACAAAGAAGCAAAGAAAGAAAGAATGTGTTTGGCAAAGGCATCACATGCAAATCAAGCAACATATGTGTTTGGCAAAAATGAATGCACAAATGAATGTAAAACAACACATGTTGGCTTGCATGGTATATAAAGAACATGGTTTTGCTTGTCTCCAATACTACTTCCTATCCAATCAAAAGGAAGAAAAGCAAGTACAAACAAACTAAGGCTTTTTAGCTGTAAATGAACAAGAAAGAAGATAGCTGCTAGCTTGCAATTGGATGACTCATAAAGTGGGACCACAAGATTTCAAATTAAAGGTTACACCTGGGGATGTTTTTGCACATTGATAGTTGTTACCTCTCAAACCCACATGTGAGAACAAGGCTAAAAGGAGAAGCAAGAATACTTCCCTCAGTACAACACAAAATTCTTTTTGCCTATAAATAGTCAAGCAATTTGCATAAGATAGACACCACATATTTAGAGAAGCAAAGCATACAATATCAAATATTCCAAAAGCTTTCTTTTTGTTCTTCGTTTAAGAATACTAAAATTACTCTTTTGTTTTGAGCTCTTTTAGTAAAGCCCAAATATTTTATTTTGTCCAAGTAAGAATTTATTTCTTGTTGGGTTCTAGAAGAAAAGATCTAGCTTGTTGAAAACAAGTGTGTAAACTCAAGGGTAAAATTACTCGTTTGTAAGAAAGATCAAGACAAAAAAGAAGTTGAGGTTAAGTTATAACTCAACTACCTAGTGGATAATCACACACTTGTGTGGGGACAGGACGTAACCTAGTTTGGGTGAACCAGGATAAACATGTTTTTCTTCTCTCTCTCTCTCTCTCTCTCTCTCTCTCTCTTATTTGTTCTTATTCACACACTTCACAATTATTATTGTTATTATTTATTAACTAACAAACTAATCGTGAATTATAATTGAAGAAATGTTATTGGCAAAATTTTACTTCAATTGGCATCAGAGCTCTGTCTCTAAGGTTTGAGCACTTAATAGTGTATGAGGAAAAAGATCTAAAAAGGAGAAAAATGTCTAAAGTAAAATTCATGTTTGAAGGAGGTTCTGCAACCAGACCACCCCTCTTTGAGGGAGCCAATTACTATTTTTGGAAAGGAAAAATGGAATTGTTTCTACAATCACAAGATAATCATATGTGGTCCATAAATTGAAAGTGGAAACTATATTCCATATGTTGAAGATCTAAATATCAAAAACAAGAAGATTGGTCGGAAGAGGAAGGTAAACGTGTTTTACTAAATGTTAAAGCTAAATTATTTCTTACCATGGCTTTCAGCACGGAAGAATATGATAGAACACAAGAATGTAAAACTGCTAAAGAAATCTGGGATACCTTAAAAACTCATCATGAAGGAACCAGCCATGTGAAAGAAACAAGAATTGATATCGGAGTACGAAAATTCGAATTATTCGAAATGAAAGAAACCGAAACCATAGATAAAATGTATGGAAGGTTTACTATCATTATGAGTGAATTACGATCTATTGAAAAGAATTTTACTACTCATGAAAGAGTAAGGAAAATTCTAAGATGTCTTCCAAATCATGGAGACACATTGTAACTACAATAACATAAGCTAAAAATTTAACAAAACTTAGATTAGAAGATCTAATTGGATCTTTAAAAGCTCATGAAGTTCTTTCACAAGAGGACAAATCCTCAAACAAAGGCAAAATGATTGCTTTTAAAACAAATCAAGAATCATAAAATCAAGAAGAAGAAGTGAATCTTGATGATCAACAACAAGAACTTGACGATGAAGAAAGTTAATATCAAATTATTCTTCTCACTCGCAAATTACAAAGAATGATACAGAGAAGTGATCAACAAAAAAGAAATTTTCCAACAAGAAGAGAAAACTCAAAAACAGAAATTAACAAAAGTCAAGTTGTCTGCTATGAATGCTACAAATTGGGACATTACAAATCCGAATGTCCACTAAATAAAAGAAAATCAAACAACTTCCGGTTCTAATAAAAATTGATGTTAGTCACTTGGGAAGATTCAGAAGAACCAACAAATGAAAATGAACAGACAAACTTATGCCTAATGGCAAAATCAGACAATGAAGAGGTAAATCCTAAACCATGCTCATCTTGTGAGAAAACTAAATATTTTTTTGATAACTTTTTTTATAACTCTCAAATTCTAGAACAAACTTGTGAAAGATAAAGAAAAATCTTGAACTATAAAGGAAAAAAGAGAATTTGGAAAAAAAATAAATAAAGATCTTTCTAAATAAATTCAAAATTCTCAATCAAAAGTTCTTGAAATTAAAAATGAATCTCAAGAAGAAAACATTGTTCTAAAGAAAAATGGTTTACAATTGAAGAGTGACATCTCAAACTTCGTTAAATCAACTGAAAATTTTCAAAAAATTATGGGATCACAAGTAAGTGTTTTCGATAAAGCTTGCATAGATTTTAAGACTAACCACAAACAAAAAAAAATTATTCCAGAAAAAATTACAAAAAAGAGTGAAGGTACAAATGTACATATTGTGAAAAATATGGACATCTCGAACCCTTTTGTTTTTTTTTAAAAAAAAAAGAAAGAACGAGCTCTACAAAAAACCAGAGTTACTTACAAATCAAACTTTGTTAAATTTCATAAAGAATGATCTTTTAAAAATAACACTAACCATCAAGAACCCAAAAAGATATGGGTGCCCAAAGCACTAATAACTTCTACTGGAGAAATGTCTCATGACAGTCAAGAAAAGGCCTTGGTACTTGGACAGTGGATGCTCAAGACATATGACTGGAGATAAACAAAGCTTTCTCTCTTTCATCAAAAAAGAAGGAGGTCTAGTGACTTTTGATAATAATGGAAAAGCTCAAATTAAAGGTATAAGTGTTATTGGTAAGATAAATTCTGCAAAAATTGAAAATGTTCAGTATGTAAAAGGTTTAAAACACAATTTGATCAGCGTCAGTCAGTTGTGTGATAGTGGTTTTGAAGTAACATTCAAACCTCAAACATGCGAAGTAAGACAAGGATCTTCATGAAAAATCTTGTTTACAGGATCTTCATGAAAAATCTTGTTTACAGGATCAAGAAATATAAAATGTTTATGTTTTATACCTAGATGAACTCCATGTCGACTCCTGCTTTATATCTCTTGAAAAAGATAAATGGATTTGACATAAAATGGATGCCAATATAAGTATGGATACAATTTCTAAAGTATCAAAACTTGATCTAGTAAAAGGATTTCCTAAGATAAATTTTTAGTAGGATAAGATATGTGAAGCATGTGTCAAAGGAAGACAAGTTAACAGCAGTTTTCATTCAAAAGACTTTATTTCAACAAAAAGACCCCTTGAGCTACTTCACATAGATTTATTTGGACCTATCTCAATAGAAACTCTTAGTGGAATAAATATGGCTTTGTAATCATTGATGATTTTTCCAGATTCACTTGGGTTTTATTTTTAAAACACAAAAATGATTCTTTTGAAGCTTTTCAAAAATTTTGCAAAAAAGTTCAAAATGAGAAGGATACCAACATCATTTCTGTAAGAAGTGATCATGGGGGAGAATTTGAAAACTCTTCATTTGAACAATTTTTTAATGATAGTGGTATATCTCAAAAAATTTATTGTCCTAGAACTTCTCAACAAAACGGAGTTGTAGAAAGAAAAAACTAAAACTTTGCAAGAAATGACAATAACTATTTTAAATGAGTCAAATGTTGACAAATATTATTGGGCAGAAGGCATAAATACCTCTTGCTATATCTTAAACAGAGTTTCAGTAAGAATTTTTTTAAACAGACCCTGTATGAACTCTGAAAAGGAAGAAAGCCAAACATTTCTTATTTTCATATCTTTGGATTTTATTTTACATTTTAAACAACAAAGACAACTTGGAAAAGTTTGATTCAAAATCAGATAAAGTTATATTTCTCGGTTACTCCACCACTTCAAATGCATGCAAGGTATTTATTTAAGAACAAAAACGCTAGAAGAAAGCATGCACATAAAATTTGATGAATTTGAGGAACTTGAAATTCAAGAAAGAGTCGCTGACGAAGAAAGCCAAATCAACTCCAACAGTGAAAGTTCTCTTCAACAATCTTCGAACGAAGAAGCTCCTCAAAGTTCTCCAAAATCTTGGAGAATCATTGACCATCATCCACAAGAACAAATAATTGGTGAAACCGCAAATGGAGTAAGAACAAGAAGATCTTTTCAATCAAATGATATGGCAATGATATCACAAATTGAAACCAAATCAATAAAGGAGGCAATCATAGATGAATCATGGGTAGAGGCTATGAAAGAAGAACTATTTCAATTTGATAAAAATCAAGTTTGGACTCTTGTACCCAATCCTCAAACTCATTGCATCATTGGTACAAGATGAATTTTTAGAAACAAATTGGACGAAGAAGGGAATGTAACACGAAACAAAGTCAGATTAGTAGTTCAATGTTACAATCAACAAGAAGGCATAGACTATGATAAGACTTATGCTCAGGTGGCTAGACTCAAAGCTATAAGAATTCTTCTTGCTTATTGTCGCGGTGATTTTTAGATATCAAGCCATTAGATTGGTCTTGAATCTCAATTTGGTTACACCACCGACCTTTTATTTTCCAAGGGGGGGAAGGGGAAAAGAAAGAATAACCCTATAAGAGATCAAGGTCCGGGGGTTGGTTACGCGAAGGGAAGGTGTTAGCACCTTAAACGTCTATGGTATTCCATAGGAACCTCTTGTTTTTAATTATCTTGTGCTTGCTTGTAAAAAAATGCCTAAAAATCTAAGTGTGAATAAAGAAATAAAGAAAATGTTTTTGTATTTTTTATTGATTTGGAAAGACATAGTCTTTTGCCTACATACCCAAAGATGGGATCAAAATCATGTAGTTCATGTTACAAAAAAGCCGAGTAATTGGTTAAATTGATTTTGAAGTTTGAAAAAAGGTTTTAAGAGGGTAAGAAGCCGAGAAGGCATAGAAGGATAAAATGCAAGGTTGATTGATTTTAATTAAAAGGAAACCAAGTATAAATATGGTTTAAGATATATTAAAAATTTGATTAAGAAATAAAAGAAAGAAGGAATCTCTTGGGTTAAAGTCCAAGGTATATTAAGAAAATATTTTTCAGTTTGACATATTTGAATGTTTTTGGAAATTTGATTATTTTAAGTTAGAAGTGAGCTAATAATAAAGATCTAAACGTTTAGGCGTAGCGGAATAAAATAAAGCGCGAGAAATTTACAAAGGATATTGGATCCAAAGTAAAATCTCATGTTCTTGGAATTAATCCTAAAATTACTAGTTGTTTGATTTTAAGGTCTTTAATGTCCATAATTATCCTAATTTGTCTCTAATTGATTTTGGGCTCGATTAAGGTCATGACATAAAGCGGTAAAAATAAATGTGTGAGTTTCGGTGCATATTCTCATTTATGTGTTTTTACAACATTCCTAGATACATTCTAAAGTCTCAAAGAAATATAAATGACAAGAAAAAATAAAAATGCATAAATTAAATTACATTATTTCCTAAATAAATTCTAAATCATAAAATTTAAACTAATTAAAATAATAAAGCACTAATAACAAAATAAAAATACAAATGCATAAAATGAGTAAATATGCTAAATAAAGCAAAAAAAAAGAAAGAAATAAAATGTGCATGAAAAGATTTTTAAGTCTAAATAAACTAAAAATGCATGAGACTAAGTAAATTAAAATGCATGAGATTAAAAAATATGAGATGCAGGGGTGCAGTAGTGAAAGTAGAGGTATGCACAGCAACATAAAAGGAACCAGGAAGAATAGATGGGCCTAGCAAAAAAAAAGGTTGGGCTCAGACTAGAGAGATCTGGACCGTCTGATGAATCAAAAGGTCCAGATCTGATATCATGGAGATCTCATCACAGCCACAAGATAAAAAACAAAGAGTTAAAAAAGCGAGGGAGCATGTTAAAGGGAGGAGCAGCGCACATAGGATCTACATGGAGTATATATAGGCCCAAAGCTTCATAAAACTCATTTTTACTCCTAATCCTCTCTCTAAAAACAATTATACTCTCCCTTCTCTCTTAAAATACCACTGCCCCCTACTTCTTTTGGTCGGCCGAAAAGAAAACTCTGGCACAGTGGTCGGCCAGCGGCGCCACCGTACCGGAGTAAAATATTACTTCTTTTTTAAAATAAAATAGATTTTTAGAAATCCCTTTCCTCCTACTTTTCGAATTCAAACTTAGTTTTCACAAACAAACAACCAATAAACCTATATCTAAGAAAAAAGGACACGAAAATTTCCCACCTTCTTACAACTTTCGGTTCTGGACTTGTGAGGTTTGGTGGCTTCCGATTTTGGAATTCATATGATTGTGTTGATATGGTATTGATTTTCGAAAAAAGGATTGTAACACTGGTTTGTGATTTTTTCGAATTCCTTGTGATTGGTTGAGTTTGAAAGACTTCGAAAATGAGATGGGTATGTGTAGGTTTATGAACTTCGAATTTGTGGCGTTTTAGTGTGTTGACCGATTGGGTATATGTTTGTGAAGATTTGAATTTTGTTGTTATGGGTTGAAATTGGGTGTATAGTGAAAACAGTGTTGGATTTTAAATTTGTTTTGTATTTGATTGTGATATTGTGTAAGAGAATGGTTTTGAGGTTTGATAATTTTATATCTGTTAAATTGTAAGGAGGTTGGGAATTAGGGTTTTTGGCAGCTTCTTGGAATGTGTGTCTCTATGGAATTCTGTATCAGCCCCCTTCACTCAATGATTGGACAACTTATAAATAGTGTGAAATTAGGGTTAGAGCTGATACATGAACGGACAAAAATGCCCCTCAATGGGATCCAATGCAAAAAGACACTTGGACAATAAGTAAAAAAAAAGACTATTAATTAAATAATAATAAAAAACGAAAATGACTTTTAAAAATAAAAGAAAAAGGACTAAAATAAAATAAAATGCTAATAAATAAAATAAAAGTAAAAGGAATAAAATAAAACACTTAAAATTGTCCCTTCTGAACAAAAAAAATGAGGTACTTCAAAGTAACCTTTCTGCTGAAATTTCGTTTGAAACGACGAAACTTCTCAGCTTTAAAACACGAGTAAAAAAATTTTAAAACGGCAAAAAAATGGATATGACACTTAAGCATCTCATAAATGCATATAACTTTTTCATAAATGCATAGAACTTAAACAAAGAAGTTTATGTTCATCAACCTCTAGGTTTTGAAAATTTAGAAAAACTGAATCATGTGTTCAAACTAACCAAAGCTATGCATGGACTTAAACAAGCTCCAAAAGCCTGGTATGAAAGATTGAGCATCTTTTTAATTAAAAATGGTTTTTCACGGGGAAAAATTGATACCACACTTTTTAGAAAAATTCATAAAAATGATTTATTAATCGTACAAGTCTATGTCGATGATATCATTTTTAGTGCCACAAACGAACAAATGTGTGATGATTTTTAGAGCCACAAAGTGAATTTGAGATGAGCATGATGAGAGAACTTAAATTCTTTTTAGGATTACAAATCAAACAGCATAAAGATAGTATTTTCATTTGTCAAGAAAAATACATCAAATATCTTCTTAAAAAATATAAGATGAATGAAGCCAAAATTATTATGACCACTTCCATGCATCCTTCATCAAGCCTTGGCAAAGATGAAAATGGAAAAGATTTTCATGAAAAAGAATGTAGAGGAATGATTTGATCTCTTTTATATTTAATTGCGAGTAGACCTGACATTGTCTTTGCAGTAGGATTATGTGATAGGTTTCAAACCGCACCAAAAGAATCACAATACACTGCAGTAAATAGAATTTTGAGATACCTTATAGACACTACAAGTGTCGGTTTATGGTAAAAAAAAGGATCACATTTTAATCTCATGACATATGTGCAATTCAACACTGCCTAGTCCTGCCAAGGATTTTGGATGGCATGATCCAGGATTCATCCGTTCGGCACTTATGACAGAACTTAAGCCATCAAGTGCATACTTTTACAAATATGGAGTGAACAAACCAAATTTTCAATTCCACCAGCGGGAGGATCAGATCATTTCCTTTGGTGATATGGGAAAAGCCCCTCTTGATGCTTCATAAGAACACTACATTCAGCCTGGACCACTATCGGTTATCAAAACTATAGCTAATGAAGTGAACTCTAACGATGTAAACTCAGTGTTTCACATTGGAGACAAAAGTTATGCAATTGGTTTTCTAGCAGAATGGTAGTGGCTATGTAGATTCTGGTTCAGTCATCAACCACTATGTACAATCACAATCGTCAGGTTTTATGTTCCTAAAAAATTCCGTAGAATTTCTTAGGATATTTGCGAATATGATACTAGTAATTGGGTATTTTATCTAGTAAAATGTGATACTTTTTTTTTTTTCTTTCTTAAAGCCAAACCCCTTAATTCGAAGCTATGTAGCGGTAACCTTCTGCTTACACTAATTTTCTATGAGACAATTCTAAATTTGAGCCTTTGGTCTTCTAATCTTGCATACAAAAAAGATGCCAAGTCATGGAAGGAAAATACTTCACTTATGGAATTTCATCATGGTTTGATAAAGCATTATGGCTTAAATGTTATAGTCAAGTATGGACTTTTTGGGCTGATGTGTGGCCTTCACGGAATAGAAATGGTTTGCAACCAAGATGTTGATTCTTCTTTGTATTTAACTCAATGTGATCCAGGAGATGATCTCTTCTTCATTGGAGGAGTTAACATGCATGAGAAGCTCTTTATCAGAATGAGAACTCAGGGTCGAGTTCTTCACGGATGAAGAAGACTGATGTAGGAGGGTTTCCTTAGTATTTTTATTTTAGCTCAATTTTAGTAATTTTCTTCCAGTTTGTTATTTTTGACCCATTAAGGTTTTGTTATTTCCATTCTTAAGCTTAACAGTTGTAGCCTAAATGACAACTTTTATTTATTCGATGATATTTTAGAGACCTTTCTCAATTTTCTTGTGGATTCCGGAACTCTATTTTCACAAGTTTTTCGCTTACAAACTTATTCTTTTTCTATCTAGGTTTAACGGTTGCTAGCCTACGCTTCCGTCGCATCAGTCTCACATATGATAATTACCATTTCACAATTACTTTTTATGTTTCTTAAATAATGACATTATCGTACTTGTTAATGACGTCATTTTTATTACATTTAGATTTTTTTTTTTTATTTATTTATATCTTGAGCCGTCTAGGATACTCCTGCCGCAATATAAGTAGTAGACTAGACTGATCAAAATAAGTTCACACTAGTCAGTCAGTCCACGTCCTTTTATATGGAAAACGTTCCGGCTTCAATTTCTTTCATACTGCTACTTCCCATGATACTATCATCATAACTTTGATTTACGGCTTAATGCAATATATGTCCAAATTCATACCCAAACCCATGGATCAATGCATGCTATTCAAGCCAGCATAATTGAATTCATTAGCTAAGCTAAATGTTGTCCCACCATTTCAAACATAATAACTAACTATACGAGTAAATATTCTATTTGTCTCCTCACAATTTTTTGGTTTGTCCAATTTTATCTCTCACAAAAGATAATATTCATATTAGTCTCCTAAATTTTTTATATTGGAGACAAATTAATTCATTTCTTATAATAAGTCAATGACTATCATCCATATAAAAGTGTATGAATCAAATACCTAAATAACTTTTGTATTAATATTATACTGCAGAGTGCAAACGATCAACATGCTTAATTTAAATAGGTGAAATACAACAAAATATAAAAGGGTCTAGACAGAGAAATCAAATCTATAAATATTTGAATGATATTTATAGAAAAAAATATATTTGAATGATAAACGACTAACAAGCAAATATTTATTCAGATAACTAATTAAAATCTAAAATAACTAAATTAAATCAAGGGCCTTTCTAACTTTTGCGCCCTAAGGGCACAAGATAAGAAACTAAATGTAGAAATTTAACCTTAGAAATTGTGCATTCATAACCTTCAAATCTTAAAAATTTATCTTTTCAACACAATATTTGTTATTTAATTCTATTTTAAGATCTTTATCCTGTGACCCAAAAACACAAGTTAGCATTTCTCATAAATCAATGCTCAAAAGGCCCTAAAATCTTACATATAATTAAGAGTTAACATATAGAAATTGTTCATTGACGAAAAATTGATCGATATTTCACATTAACAACATGGTTACAATAAATATTCTTTTTTTTTTTACACAAAAAAAGAATATCAATAAATATTCTTTAAAAGGCTATTTGAATTAATATTCAAATAATGTTTAAAAAATAATAATAATATTCAAATAATGATTTTTTTTAACTAAATAGTAGTTTTTTAAAAAGACATGAGCTAATTTGTTTATCAAATATGCTCAGCATGATGTAGATATGACCCAAACTATATGCTCATCAACAATCTATTTATTAATTAAATAGAAGAATGACCTACTAAGATATGTGATCTCTCTATATATAACTTTGCTTCCCACCATCACATTTTATCATATGTACTTTTATACAACTTTCACCGATACTTTAATCTATTTCGATCTTCAAAAGAGAAAAATTTGTATAAAAAAATAATTCATGTTATTAGTAGGTAAATATATAATACATGTAGTTTTTGTTTACTCTAAATAACCTAGCGGTAAAACTCACATATTAAATGCAAAGAAGTGAATATTCGTAACACTTGCCCCGAACATATCAATTATTATCTTATAGTGTTTTCTTGTATTTACTGGACATAATATTCATGTAGTAATTCAGCCTAATTACAGTATATTTTTACATGCTTAAGTTATAAATATAGAAGAATATGATATCTTTGACCCATTACAGTCAAAGTATTTGCAAGTGACCAGAGAGTGTGAGGCATGCATGAGCCTCTTTCCTAGTTCCTAGTGTCATTGTTGGTCCCCTCAGGCACCTGGGGCACGCCAACCATTAATTCATATAAGTAGGGTGGAATAGTTATGAACTTAATAGTAAGGAAAAGGACATTAAAACAAATTTCAAAGATTTCTTTTTATAAACGGAAGAAATTACAAATCCCATACACACATAAGTGAAGAGGTTAGAATTTAAACTCATCTCACAATATCCGACCTAATAACAATTTTAACATCTTTGCCGTTGACTTGGGATTGTGGAGCAAATTTTAAAAATTATTTCATGAATAAATATATTTTGGTAAGTATGGAGTTTGGAAGTTCGACTAGATTGAACTAAAGATAAGAAGTTTGAGGTCTTGAAGTCAAACTCCGACAAAGAGAAAAATTACTACTAACATTTATCTTTAAAAAATATATATTTGATAAAAAAAATTGGTAAGTTTAATTAAGTATTTTTGTATAACTCAGTTGATTGGGAAACTATATAATATATGCAAAGGTCGAGGTATAAACCCCGAATTCTCTATTATTCACTTTAAAAAACTGAATTTGGCTACTTAAACAAAAAAAAAATTAATTATGTTTTGATTTATTCTTGTCTTACGTAATAATGTAACAGATTGAAACAAGAAGTTTGCGTCAAGAGAAAAAAGAAGTGATGATAGGGTGGCTTGGTGGAGAGACGTAGAAGCTGGAGTAACAGAGTCATAAGTTTCAAATCTAAACCGATAAAAAATAAAACCGTAAACCGATCCAAAAAATTGAAAACCGTAAAAAATCAAATATTTTTAATGTGTTTGGATGTTGTTTTGTAAAAACCGCTAGGATTGGATCGTATTTTTGATCACTTTTTCAAAACCAAATCAAACCAAACCGAACCGCAAAGTAAATATTAATACTTAATTATTTTTTTAATAGTATTATATATTGAATTATTATGTTGCTCGGTGGTTTTTAATCTTATGTATTGCATTAATTTAATCTATAATAATATTACTTCATATGTTTAAAAAATAATCGATAATTTTCATACTCTTGTTTTAATTTATAATTTATTTTGTATCAAACATATTATTTTACCGTGTTTGTGTAATATTAATATTAACAAAAAAATTATATTCATAAAAAAACTAAATAAAAAATATATATTTTGCATTTTGGATATCTAAAACCGACCCAAATTAAACCGCATATATTTGGATCGGATCGGTTTGGCTTTTTTTAGAATAGTCATCCAAACCAAACTGAACTGCATGTAATTTTTATTTTGGATTGAATGATATTTTACCTCAAAACCGATCCAAATTGTACCATGAAAACCTCTAATGATATCCGAATGGAATATTTATACTATATATAAAGAAAACAACCCCTTTCCACTCTTTTGGGCTGGATTTTCTCTTTCCAAAAATGCCCTCAATTTTCAATTTAAATAATACATGTAACAAATAGATAAAAATAAATTTAAATATTAAAAAAATGTAACAAACACGATATGAATATATATGTCTTTTTTTCATTTATTATTTAAAAAGTGTAACAAACTAGATGAGTATATTTATACTTACTTTTTCATAATCCCAATTATACCCTTAAACAATTTTTTCTATAATAAACATTGTTGTTGGTGTCATTAAAAAAAGAATTTTGATTATATTTTTTTGTTATATTATTGGTGTCATTGAAATAGATAATCATGGTTGGTTTGATTTGCTATAACTTAAAAGCAACAAACATTTATATTTTTTGTTTTAATCAAAATCAAAATTTAATGAAAAAACACCGTTCATAATTTTCAAACGTTAGTGTAATAAAAAGAGCGGAAAGACGAGCACTCACGTGCCTGTCTTTCCACTAGATATAAAAAGTATAAGCTGGAAAATATCAAAATATTTTTGGTATAAATAAGGTATCCACGTAGGAATGTATATGCTAATTCATCGAGCTGACTAATATTATAATGGACAACAAAGTTGTCTCTTCATTTTTTTAATGCTAATGCACTCTCATGATTGAGTTTGAATTAGAATCTTTAGTTTTGCGGTGCGGTTTGGTTCGATTTTAAAACTAAATGTTAGGTAGTTTGGTTTGGTTAGCTTTTAAACATAAAGCCAAACCAAACCAATGTGATCTGGATTGATTCGGTTTGTTCAGATTTTAGCGAGAAAATACGCAACTGAAAGTACTGCTAGTGTTTATGTTTCATGTTTGACTAAGGGAACATGACAAGTTACATACAATTTTCTATGTGAGAGTTGCAGTGATTTGATACTAGTAATAATAGTTTTACATTGATACAATTAGCTTTTCCATATAGTAGAATTTCTCTGATTTGTTCATAAGTTCAAACTCAACCCGGGAAAGATACTGAAATTGCGTGGTCGGATACCATGACTTGGGTTAGAACCTCGACTTCTCCACTAGTGTGTGAATTTCAATGATTATTTGTCATTTTCGTCTATCTATCCAAAAAAATGTCACTGATTTTTTCCACGTTTAATACTTAATGGAATTAGTAAATAAATATTTTATATTCAAAGTTGTAATTTTGTCATTCTATAAATTGATAGAAAAACAAACACAAAATAATAAACAAATTATGCATAAGAAACGTTTAATGTTGAGTATTGGGTTAAATTGAGATCGGGTAACATATATTGCGGTTTAGTTTTGTTTGGTTGTTAAAATAAAAACTGTAAACCGAAACGAACCATATAGTTGAGTAAAAAATGGCACAAATTCATCCAAATCAAATACGGTGTTTTGCAATTTCAGTTTGGGTTGGTTTTCTATTGGGTTGGTGTAACATCTCATACGACTTTCAGGATTGCTGACTGACCCTATAAACCAACACGAGTCCTTTTAGCGTATTTTGTCCTCACTTTCATGTTTTTCGGGAAACTTCGCGGACCTCACTTATCCTAAAATTGCTTCAAGTCAAGCACACCTATGAAGTTCTTATGGAATGAACTACCAAAAAGATGATGAATTTCGTTGATATAGGTAGTATGAAACAATTCTTATAAATCTTCTTTCAATCATGTAGTCTCATACCGTCACAACCTCATGATCTCTCTCATTATGATGGGATTCGGTTCGTATAAAAGTTGTTAAGAGCCTCTCATTGTTATGTCTTGTACACCAACAACCACTCACTGTCCTAATCAGTCTCAGGCACAAACTATTTCATTCAAACGTTTAAGTAAAGAAATCAACAACATAATTTATACATTTGATATACTAACATGTGCGCAAATGTGAGCATTCCCTTTCAAATAAAACTCAATTAGGTCATGTAATTAGAACAGCAGTTATAGTTTAAGTACATCATAATTCATTCATTAATAAATTTCTAATTCACACCATGTCATTTGACGCGGTGTCATTGACCAGCTAATTAATTGAACGGTTTGTATCTTTCTAGGAAGCCTGAATAGAAAGCACATGGCAGTACAACAAAAGCTATATACTTACTATACCCATTTATTTATTTTATCCTAAGTGCTAACACGTGAGTAAATTCCATCACTATATATATATAAATAAAGTATGCAAAGCAAAAGATACCAAATAAACCAACCACCTTAAATTTCTTTCAATCATCATCAAAGTATCATATTCTTAGTGTTTGTCTCCTTCAATTTCAACTTTAACAACCATGGAGAACATTGGTGATGAGTACAATCATTACTGGGAGACCAGCATGTTCTTCCAAACCCAAGAGCTTGATAGGTAACAATATCATTTAATTCAATTTGATTTAAGTATGAAGGTACAATTAGTGAAATTAAATTAATTTAATTTGAGGAAGATTTTAAATAGTACTGTCATAGTAATGGTGTAGTTGAGATTGGACTTTCTTTTTTATAACCTTGAATTAGAGTAATTAATTATAATTAATATTGTTAATTAAGATATATGGGTGTGGTTGCAGCTGGGGATTAGATGAAGCTTTTTCAGGATATTATGATTCAAGCTCCCCAGATGGTGCAGCATCATCAGGAGTTTCATCTAAGAACATTGTCTCTGAGAGGAATAGGAGGAAGAAGCTTAATGAAAGACTCTTTGCACTTAGAGCAGTGGTCCCAAACATTAGCAAGGTAAACATCACTAATTTTAGTGGTCCATTAATTAATTATTAATAATTATAGTACTACCCAATTTTTTAGTGCAATTTTGCTATTGATTGTTTTGTTTTGTTTTGTTTGAATTAAGTGGTTTGGGTGAAAATTACTCTCTTCACAAAATATCAGTACAAAAGTAAATGAATTTGGTTCATATTTAGACTATATATATACATGTACTGTTTTGCTTATATTTTTGGCAAAATTACACCCCTTAACTTAATTTTAGGTAACACTTTCGTCCTTTATCTTTTTTTAGTCACGATTTAGTCCTTTATATTATAAAATAACAACATAGCTATCCTTTTTTACGAAAAAAATAATCAAAAACTCCAAAAAAAAATCATCATCATACAAGCCTAAAAAATCAAATTTCATCGAAAAAATCTCATAAAAAATGATAAGGTATTGTCATTTTATAACATAAAAGACTAAATCGTGACAAAAAAAGATATAGGACGAAAGTGTTACCTAAAATTAAGTTAAGGGACTAATTGTGTAATTTTGCATGTATTTTATTCCAGAAGGAGCAACAAATATTACGTGCCAGAATGTTGGTAGGTGATTTAATTTTTTAACACGTTGTTAAAAGTTCGATCTTAGAGTGATGTCTTTGACATCTATTGGGAAAATATCAACCATCACATGGATTTAGTTATTTGGAATGATTAGTCTCTAACATCGATTTCTTTCTTTCTGATGAGTGGTGAATGTTTTTTCCAGATGGATAAAGCTTCAATTATTAAGGATGCTATTGAGTACATACAACTCTTGCATGGGCAAGAGAAGATTATTCAAGCTGAGATAATGGAACTTGAATCTGGGATGCCTAATAATATTAATCCAAGCTATGATTTTGATCAAGAGCTTCCTGTGTTGCTAAGGTCCAAGAAGAAGAGAACAGATCAGTTATATGATTCTGTCAGTTCAAGAAACTTTCCAATTGAAGTCCTTGAGGTAAATTAATTGGCCCACTCTCTCCATCATCCATCTCTTTGTCTTTCTTGAAATTTTTTAAGAATCAAAATGAATGAATACATTAAAAAACAGTATTCCCCAACTTAAAATAAAATAGGAAATAGATAAATTATTATCAAATTGTCATTACCACTGAGGTCACAACTCATGGACCATTGACTCAGACCATAACTTGGTTCAAAAAAAAAAAAATATCAAATAGCATAAAACTATGTTTTCTATAAGCAAACAAAATTTCATTTAAAATAGTACAAACATAACCTAATTCTTATACTTAAAGAGTACCATAGACTTCACCTTAGATTCACACTTCAAATGTTTTTAATAAAATAATTAAAGAAGAAATTCATCTCTAATTAAAGTGACACTATAATGACTATTTTATAATTATCTTCAAAAGAATTTAAATTTTATTTGTTGAAAATTACAAAGTCGAACCTCTTGCCATCAAACTTCAAAAGATCTTTACACTATTTATAAAATGAACAATGATATTTAGAAGGAAAAAAAATTAGACATTGTATAGGACCAGTACAAAAGTGTCCAATATAAATATAGATTTGATTTTGTCAAAAAGAAATATTGCTTTAATTAGAAGAGAGAAGAAAAACAATGCTAATTTTTTGTTAAAATATTATTTCTCTAATAAAATACATAGTGAGATAAAAAAAAATAGATAGTGGGATTTTCAAACCATGCTTAGAACCAATTATAAATCACCACCTTAATAAGGCCTACCATTGCCACACCATCAGGTACCCTAATAGAGAAAATATATTAGCTTTATTTTTTAGGTTCATACAACCTATCAAATACCAAATCAGACTTTATCCACTATTTTTTTTTAACAACCAACAACAAATATAGATTAAAGAAAAGATAGTAAGGCATCACCTCTCTCTTGTATTATTGATGATAAATAAATAATTGTGGGGTGTGATGATTATAATTTTATAACTATCCTTGAATTTCTAAAGTAATTAATTATGAGTGTGTAATTTGATGTATGGTTGAGTGCAGCTTAGGGTTACATACATGGGAGAGAATACAATGGTAGTGAGCTTGACATGTAACAAAAGGACAGACACAATGGTAAAATTGTGTGAAGTTTTCGAATCTTTGAAGCTCAAAATTATTACTGCCCATATCACCTCTTTTTCAGGCAGGCTTTTGAAGACAGTCTTCATTGAGGTTACTTTTTATCCTTTAATTTCACTTTCTTTATTTTATAATGAATATATGATAGATTCTCTTTGTGAAAAATATATATTATTCCCATTTAATTTGCTTTGTAGGTAGAGGAGACCATCCTTCATTTTCTACTTCTTCTAATAATATAAAACAGCAAAATTTAAATGCTATAACCAAACAATATTTAAAAAATTGGATAAAGCACTGGTTAAGGAACCAAAAGTAAGTTTTTATATAAAAAATAAAAAAGAAACGTAATGTAATTATCACTTCATCAAAAATAATAACATATATTTTCAAGGCAAACTTTCTATTTGAAGATTCCTTGACTATTGTTCCAAAGACTTTGATTAACATTCTCCTAATTAAATTATTTAAAATGAAACATTTAATTCAAATAATCGAATCATAAATAGTGTAGCTCACGATTCAATCAGTTAAACAATCTAGTCCAATTTTATTTTAAAATTATAAGGTAAATAAAGTATAAAATTTAAATTATTAAAAACAAAACAAGATATTACAGCTAAAACAAAGGGCCTACATGCTTCAAAATCAGTCACCACTTTTACAAAAGTGGAAAAGTGGAGCATCCATTAATTGAACAATGAACATTTTTATATAAAAAAGACAATAATTAGGGTTGTATATACTAGAACATTCGAGTTAAGTACCACGTGTGTAATCTCACCCATTTTGAGTATTATACTACTTACTCCTATTCATGTTTAATATATAAACTTTGTTGGTCAAGTAAGAAATAGGGAGCAATAAGATTGGTATGGTGATTCAGATGAAAGAGTTAATGGTAAGATTTTGAAGTCATTTATCACCTCCATCAAATGTTAACAATTAACGTACTTTTCTATTTATCATGAAGTCAATATGAATAACCTGAAATACTAAGTAAATAATAATTTAATTTTTTTTTTATCAAGAACACTCAAATAACATAAATTTGTTTGAACATATTTTTGAAAAATTTACCCTTAATAACTTTATTTTTCACATTCAAATATAAATCTACACCATCAACAACATTATTAAAGAGAATTTCAAAACTACCAGTTTTAGCCAAACATTTTTGTATTATAAGTTTTTTCTTACCAACACAATTCTTTTTACAAACTCAAAGTTAAAAGCATATATACAACATAAATATTAAAACTGAAATTTAGATAAATTTAGGGAGACATTTCAGGGTGTATTCTTTTGGTGCAGTGCTCTATAGCTTTAAAATAGAACTCCATTAGTTTTTGTAAACTTTGGTTCGTAATTTTATCCTCTCATGCATATTTCATAGAAGAAGAAGATAGTGTATACTATGGATTCTGAGCTATTGCTATTAATAAAATTTCTACTTATCTAAAAATAGATAAATTTAGATAGAATAGAGATTATAAAATTCAAAGTAAATTTAAATGAATTATATATGCAATGAATCAAAGTAGAAGAGTGGACGACGGTTTGTGTTGGTTTTTCCACTAGGGATATGTTAGGACTCGTGTGAGGAGAGTCCAATCTAAAATACTAGTCCGTTAGGTGAAAGAATCTCATAATTTAAATACCACTTTAATATACTCGATGTAAGACTCCTAACATGATGCATGAATTAGGTTTAGGCATGATCAAATTAGGTTCATGAGAGGTAACATAATACATGAATTAGGTTTAGACATGATGGAATTAGGTTTACCTTGTTTTGATGAAAGGGGACGTAAAAAGACCAATAATTAGGAAACGTGTTTCTCATTCCTGTGTTACCTTATTTATTTCGGCACATGACCCTGACCTTACCGCGTGGTGTAGTTTTGTTTTTTCACGCACGTTCTTGTTTTTCTTCTTCCTCTAATAATGGCAAAATGTCAGGTTAAGTACAATTATTGCATGCTATAATTTCCAAAATGGGAACCTTCCACCAAAGCCACTCTTTCTCATATCACCACACCAAAATGGCAAAATCCTTGTCATAGTTGCGTATGTATATATTTCTTTCTTATAAAAGAAAGTTTAAGTGAGCAGAAAGACTCATTAAGGTTAGGACTGATTTTAAGATCTAGTGAATATTAACTGAGGTATTCACATATCAACCATAAAAAAGAAACGTCATGTTGACAGTAAAAGTTGAATTTAAAACTTTACGCATAAGTCAACTCATTTTTATCAATTGAACCAACATTCATTATCACATAGTTGCTTATATAAAGCATTATGTTCAATTCTACTCAAACTAATTCTCCTTTAGCTTGTGTCTAATTCTAATTGATCAATAGTCAACGCCCATTCTAAACCATAGAAATGGATTATTCTAATTGATCATCACCTATCCTAAACCATATAAATGGATTATTCTAATTGTCATTATTATAGTATAAGAAAATGCTAGTTGTTACTAAATACTCCATTTAATCTTAATATACGAAAAAAAATGATATGGTTTAAAATATAAGCAAATTGGTTCTCAAAAAAATATATAAGCAAAATTGATTTTTTTTTTTTGGGGAATAAGCAAAATTGAATTAATTACTACATCTTGAATATTAAGTTTAATTGAGTTTTTCTAATGTGTGCATAATTATTGGACACAATAAGAATCATTAGTTCCATTCTTTCAAAAAAAATTAAAGAACCATTAGTTCCATTCTTTCAAAAAAAATTAAAGAACCATTAGTTCCATTCTTTCAAAAAAAATTAAAGAACCATTAGTTCCATTCTTTCAAAAAAAATTAAAGAACCTTTAGTTCCATCTTTCAAAAAAAAAAAGAATCATTAGTTCCATGAAGAAAAAAAAGGTAATAAAGACTTATAGCTACATTCAACATTAAATTAAAGACTTATAGCAACCAAATCAATTAATAGAGATTTTCTGATTTAAGAATTCAATATAAAACCATAACCTGATGGATTCTTCATGCTAAATATAGCATTAGCTAGCGACAAAAACTAAAAGCTTTCTAGAATGTGATATTTCCACATTCATATTTTTTGTTTTTGTTTCTTTTGACCAATTTTATATTTCTCAGGTGCATCGCGTTTGCGTGTCGTTTTTATTTTAATTTTAATATTCGGTGTATATTAGAGCTGTCATAAGACTCTTATCCATAAGATATTGTTAATTAATTAATGACAGCCCTGAAAAAGTATTTATTAATTGATATGTCCCACAATGAGTGGAACACTTATTTATTATTAAAAAATACTATAAACAAAACAATATTCATCATCAACAATAACAGCAAAATTACCTATAATATAAAATGAAACATATTAACTTAGGAGTGCTTGATAATATCCATAATAGAACTTCGTATTTTAGTATTTAAATGAGTCTTGCGTATACATTTTATTTATTTATAATTTTGCGTCAAAACTAAAAATAGTACTTATAATTATTTTATCTCTCCAACTCAACATTTCAAAATTAAAATTATTAAATTAGTCCCAAAAGAAAGGGTTTAGTAAAACATATTTTCTCTATGAGATCTCCTTTTGATTCTTTCCAATGGAAGTATCTATTTGGTTCAAGGATTCTGAGGTTAAGTAACCTTAATGTGGACGGTCTTAGCATTCTCTCTAGAACAATTTTTTTGCCAAATTGTTCACTGCGGGAATGAGAGAGTATATACCAGTCCATATTTTAGTTAAATAAAAGAATAAGTATTATTTGAACTTCCTTCAAAAAAAAGTATTATAACTTATCATGGATGTGGATAGCTAGAAAACAAAGAAACAAGTACCTCATTATGTCCCCTAAAAAAAAGTACCTCATTATTTGTCATTGTAATAAACATTTCTAATAATCTATAGTTTGTATACAATTTTTTAATGTAAAATATATCTAGCTTGACGTGGCTTTATACAATCAACATTTTTTTTTAATTCAAAATTAGAGGGAAACAAAACAACATTTGCAATTGCAAAAAATAAAATAAAATGAGAGGTATCATGTTTCTTACTAACATGTGCATTTTGTGTTGCTTTGCTTTTATCCTTTTTTTTTTCAGGCAAATGAGGAAGATAAAGATCAATTGCAAAGGAATATCCACACAGCCATTGCAGCACTTAATGACCCTCTAAGCCCTATGAGCATCTAATGAAGGAAAATTGGTCTTCTCCCTTTCAAAATCGTTCATTCCATTAATTATGTCCAACGTGAGTTAACTCACGTTCGACTTTTTCAACGTGAGTTAACTCACGTATGCACGTGAATGAGTGGAAACAAAAGAGAGAAGAACAATTTTCCTAATGAAATGCTTATTTATATTCATCATTTTCAAGCCACTAGTATATAAGTATAGAATTGAGGAACCGTGGCTTTCATATTTTCATAGCAGTTCATCATCGTCAGTCTCTTACTTCCTACTCAATTTTCCAATTATTAAGGAGTTGTGTTATCTTGAAAAGTTTGCAAGTTTTCTCTTTTCATCCATTTATTACATGTTATGCTTACTACAATAAAAGTTCATTTCAAACAATTGTGGATCTATATCATCGATTTGGGTGTTATGTAGATGTTTTACAAATCAGACCAAAGATTGAACTGGTGAGACCTTTAGATCATGGATCAACCGGCTCAATCAGTTTATCCGTGGTTGAACCGATTGAACCGGATAATAAATAAACTGTTAAGAATAATAATAGTTATTAGTTAGTTTAATCGTTAGTTAAGAGTCAAGTATGAAGTTAGTTAGATGATTAGAAGTGTTAGTTGCTAGTTAGTGGATACCTATAAATAGGTGTTAATGTACTCTTTTATTTTAACTTCTCATTTGTAAGATTGTTCAATAATATCATTACAAAGTTTCTCATATCATTCTCTCTATTTTTCCATGGATACCATGTTTTTCTAACATAAACATAAAATAAATAAATTATAGAGCTAAATCTCAAATAAAAAACCATATAAAATGATATTAACTTTAATATTTTAATGCAAAACACTTTATATGTATGGATATTTTATGTTAAAGTACGTCACATTGACGTCAATGTTTCCCTCATATGTAACGTCCATGCAAAAATGTGAGCTCAAATACTACATGATCATGTATGTATTCATGTATACGACTCACAAATATATGAATTTGGATTTCCTGTTGTTACAGCAGGATGCTGTAACAAATCAGGGCCATCAGATTTAGATCAACGGCTCAGATCATTTAACTGTGTTAAGTTGATGTCTAATCTGAACCGTCCGTTCAAATATCAATGGCTGTGATTTATTACAGCACCAAACTGTGTGCTTTTTTACAGCACCAAATCCTGGTCCCAAATATATTCAATTGGATACCATGATAGAATGTTATCGTAAATGTGGAGAGGTTCAAGAACCTAATGAGGCAGGTTAAGCATGATACACATGAATCTCACAATCGCAAGAGACTCATTTGAAAACATAAATTAATTATATTTAACAGTTGAATTATTACATAGATAAAGAATTAGTCTTTATAGTTATGCCACACCTCTAAAGAGGTTCACATAATTTTGTAAAAGCAAATGATTATAGTAGTTGAATAAAAATTTAGTAATTGACACTAAGATAAATTTTACATAAATGTATAACATTCATATTCAATATTCATATATCAAAAAAATAGATGTATACCATTCTTCTATAATTCTGTCCAAAAAATTACTTTTTAATGGATGGAATAGGCAAAGAAAAAGGACCGGAAGAAACCGGCCAATACTTTTTAATTTGCCGCTTTACATTCTTTTTTTGTTGTTGTGTTAATCGGGTTTCTTCCATGCCTATTGCCGAGACTAATCTTTCAATTCTTCTAAGACCTAAATAGGTGGCAAACTCTCCCTAAGAGTTTTAACGTTGTTGCATGCCCGAGGTTGGATTCAAATTCAAGACCTTTGTTAAAGCTAGAATAAGCATGTGTCAATCTCATCTATACGCTCTTGGGTTATCGCTTAACATTCTTGTTACAAAGCATTTCTCTTAAGCGATGCTTTGTAATCGCTTAACATTCTTGTTACAAAGCATTTCTCTTAAATTTCTACTCCATCGTGAGCACATAACTCATTCATATTCCAACCTCTGGAATGTGCTAGTATCTTCATAATTTTAAATCCCTTTAACTGTAACTACATTTGTTAAGAAAAATTAAATACTTCTGCTACTAAAACATTGTTTACTTAAGTGCCAGTAGAAACTATGATGTTCCGAATCAGTGAATCTTACATCTATAGACAAACACCAGTTATCCTATTTGCAAGCAAATACGAAAAGAACTTGACAATATTTCAAATATGAACTTTTGAGCCATATATTCATAACATAACAATCCATCTATAATACGATGATGCTCTACAAATCTTTTAGAAAGTCACCAGCGATGGCCTTGAAGCTAACTTTCTTTTTCTTTGTAGTTGAAGAAGGCTCTTCATTAGAGATTTCTGGTGGCTTCTCTACCTCGACATGACGATTCCTAGGTTGCTCAACTTTGTTCATAGAAAGGCCAGGAATCATGTCAAGTAACATTGCCTGTACAGGATCAGTCATAATTTCAAGTTTCTCAGTCATCTGACTACTTTGGTCATTGTCCGCATCTTTCATTTCAATTTCGGGAACAAACATATTTTCATGTTGGTTGTCCTTGAAATCCTCTAGCCTGATTCCCTTGTTTTGTTCAGAACTTTCTACTCCTTCAGTACCTTGGATATTATGAGTTTTTTCAGTCTCATGTGGTTGTGAACGTACGAAGTGAAAATCAAGACTTCCTTCTGCATTGTCAGCCTCTTTCTGGTATGGTCTTTTATCAAGAGAATCACTTTCATCTGATTCATATTCAGATATTTTAGCACGCTTTTTCGCAATTTGTGATCGTACTCTTCGAGCTTGATTTGTGTCTGTTTTTATTTTTGTAATACCTCTGCCTGGAGGTCTTCCTCTTTTCCTTGGTCCAACCTTCGCTTGGGATGCCAAAGTTAAACTGTCTTCAGAAGCAGCTTTTACACTACTCTGTTTATTTCCCTTGTTAGAGATGGATACATTTTGGTCTTCTACATTATCTTTTTTGATCAGATGAGCATCTACCGCCAAGTCATGTTCACTAAAACAGAGCCAAAAAATAACATCAAATGCTACGAAAAGTAGTTCCTAATCTTTTGAAATAAGAAAAGATGTAGCATATAGTATCATTTGTTTAAGGGCAACCCAGTGCACTAAAGCTCCCGCATACGCAGGGTCCGGGATGGGGTCCCACCATTTGGTGTATTGTATGGAGCCTTACCCTGTTTTTTACACAAGAGGTTGTCTAAAAAAACAGTATGTGTCGCCAAGGTTACCCCTCATATAGTATCATTTGTTTAGGACAAGGAAATGATTTTTCAGTATGTGTCGGTTCTTGGTAGTCTAAAAATATCACAATGAACATAGGCATAGACTCCAGATTGAGATTGAACTCTTCAATTCAAGTTCTCATTTTTCAGAGCCTATCGATATACAATTATGTTTGGGCCCAATTGTGTATTCCGCATACATCAGAACAGAGAACTCCCATTCTCTCGATCACTTTTGTCATTTTTAAGTGATTGTTTAGGATTTTTTTTAGAAATCATTTGACTCTAAAATGAAAAGCAGTTTTTATGGGTAGTAGACAAACATAAATAGCTTCAAAAAAATTTAAATCTCTAAAAAATAAGCTCTAGATTCTTTTAACACAAAATCTTTTTTTTTTTTAAAGCTGAAACAAACATACCCCTAATATGGAAATAAAAGGCAACAGAACTTGTGAAAAACATGTATTGTAGAGTATAACAATATCAAAGCATTTAGATGCACTGAGATTTATAACCTTGTCATCCAAATAATTGGGAGATTGTAAATGCCTGGAAATGCATTAACTTACCGATCCTCAGCAGTTGACTCTTCTATTCCATAGGGCTTAATGCTATAAGTGTCTTCTGATAATCTTTGGCAACTGTTTAAACAATCTTCTAACCACTTGGAATTAATTATATGCAACCTCTTTCTTCCAAGAAGTTTTCTCTCAACTGAAGTGAAACTACATAGTTGAAGTACCCCCACCCCGAAAGAAACCCAAAAAAGAAGTGTTAAAAGACTATAAATAATACATGATATACAAATCATTAATATCATTATTCACATTTTTCTTTCAAACCAAACGTAAGTAATAAATAATGAATATTCAACATGACAAATTGCCAACGAACAGATCACTCACCTACTCTGTATTTCGTCTTCATAGTTGGTATGACAACTTGGTAAGAACAAGGTCACCACATGAGTTGCGGAGTTGATATTAGATGTGACTTTTCCACCACCCATGAGAACTTCAACCTTGAATCTCTTCGAGGAAAGTTCCAGTAGAATTTGCCAATCTTCTTTCCTGTATGAAAATAGAGAATAATCAGCAAGCTAAAGAGAAAACTCGGAAAAAATATGATCATGACCAAAACCCTCAATCCCATACTGCAGGCCTAGTAAAAAACATAGACCCAATTTCACATTTACTGAAGCTTACAATGATGGCATTGTGGTGCGGAAATAAATGGAGCATCCATTAAAGATAGACCACTTATCCTTTGGGCAGTATTTTTTCCTGTAATGGTCGACAGTACTGACATCTTGTGACCTATTGATATTACTTAAGAGCTGCAAAATAATGAATGAAAGTTAACTCGATTTACTGAGGAATGGCCTAAATAGATCTTTGGTAAATATTAAAGAGGACATACACTAATGCTATAAAGTAGCTATAAATCATAATTGTAGACAACCATCCTTATAGTAGAAGCATTATGGAACACAAAAGGAAAAGAGGGTACGACTCAAGGACATACACTAATGCTATTACCTGTTTGATGTCTCCAAGGTCAAGATCCAAGTAGTAAGAGTCCGAGAACTCATCAATATCTTCTTGTAACTTCTTCTTGGTCAATTCAGAAAGAAAAAAGAAGTACCTTCCAAAGGAAACATTGAAAGAAATATACAATAAGAACAGCTTTACAGTATTAAACAAGTTCATATTCAGTCAGAAACTCACTTCGGATGTAAGGGGATGAGCTTCTTTTGTGCACAGCAATCTAATACCCAAGTATAATGAATGATATCACCACGATGTTTTGCTGCTTCAAATTTAAACCCTACAGACAACGGTCTTTATTAGATAAGCAGACAATACAACTGTCTTTATCAAGCAGTGTTTGTATATGTGTATCAGAGAGATCGAACCTTTGCTGTCTGCTGCAACACAATGAGTGACTGCGTTATTCAAATTCATTGAGAAAGTGCCCCCATTCTCAGCAACTAATTTGTGGAAGGACTCTAGAGAATGAGATGGAGGGACATTAACAAAGTCTATACATGTCAAGGCAGACTATTTTGCACAATTAACAATTTTCAGATCAGCCAGGATGATTAATGAGTTATTTCTCTCATGCTGCTACACTGTCAAAATCATTAAAAAAAAAATTGGAGAAAAAAGGCTAAAGGAACATAAAATAACTTTGTAATGGAAAGAATCACATTTCTTCGTCTCTATGGCAGTGAAGGACCCTTATACTATGAGGAATACAAGTACCATGGAGCATGAACGAATTTTCATTACATCTTGTACATATGCAAATGCTATTTTTTGACACAATTTTAATTGTGTGGCAGGAAAATAAGTGAACACATGGAAGCACAAGCAACTCAAAATAAAAAGACATTAAGGTGTGTCTCCAAGGCATAACTCGGGATGTTCTGGGACATTCGGAGGTATTTGAGAAGGTCTAGGTTTTAAAAAATGACTATTAATATAATGTACTAGCAACTAACACTTGCTTGTAAGAAAAGGCATAAGGGATGAAAATGTGAGGAAATTTGAAATGTAGCGCCCCATAGGGGTCCAGGCTACTTTATGGAACAAAAGGCCCTAGTAAAGGGAAGTAGAATGGACTAGAATACGAATGAATATATGTGCTTAACACGCTATTTTAACATGAAAAAGTAAGTACAATAATAACAAGTATGGTTTCCCCAAAATGCGGCTCTGCGTGATATCTGAAATGCAGATCACTCCTAACATCTTGAACTTGTACAATTTTACTAGTCAAAACCAATTTTAACTACCATGATAGCCTTATACTAATAGTTAGGGTTGGCAACATATACAACAACGCTATAATTTGGAAATAGGTATAAAAGCATATTTCTAAAACAATATATATAGAAGGGAAAAAAAAACTGCAGCAGGACTGATGATTGGTAGCTAGCAAGATTTTTCAGGATACAGAACATCATATTTGAAAACATTAAGGAACCTCCCGTAACACTAGAAACATCAGTCTGACTTAAATGAGAGGGAACAATAGACATGTTTTTCTTTTCTCCCCTTATAGAGGATTTCATGCGTTTTGGTTTACTGTCCTTGTTGCTCCCATATTCTGTATTCCTCTGTGTGGTACCGTTGCCAGATTGCACCAATTCT
>Ga0315914_1002545_pt1 | contig 27887 bp, 13 predicted proteins | sample MpolenodulesMG_FD_203920 | JGI IMG/M metagenome (GOLD analysis project Ga0315914, IMG submission 203920) | Medicago polymorpha root nodule microbial communities from Los Angeles, California, United States - elongated nodules | ecosystem: Host-associated > Plants > Roots > Nodule | place: USA...
AAAGGAAAAAAATCTTCAATTTTTAAATTTTTGAGATAAAAAAAAAAAATCCTTCCACTTGTTTCCCTCTTTTTCAGATTAATCTCGTACACTAAATACAAAAGTACAAACACACCATCATCACCAAAAGTACTAAAAAATCTGTGTTTCTTGAAAACCAAAAAGCGATTATCGAAAAAAGTGCTTTTCCAATGCAGAGATCAGGTTACGGTTCAGATGGAATATACAGGTCCTTAAGACCTTCCCTTATCTTACCAAAAAATCCAAACCTTTCTCTTGTCACACATCTCTTCAACAAAGTCGCTTCTTCCCCAAACAAAACCGCTCTTATAGATGCCGATTCTTCTCAAACACTTACCTTCGCTCAATTAAAATCCCTTACAATTAAACTCGCTCACTCTTTAATTCAAATCGGTTTAACCAAAAACGACGTCGTTCTCTTCCTCGCTCCTAATAGTTATCTCTACCCCGTTTTCTTCCTCGCCGTTGCTTCCATCGGCGCCGTCGCTTCCACCGTCAATCCACAATACACCACCGTCGAAGTTTCTAAACAAGCTAAAGATTCAAATCCGAAACTCATTATCACCGTCGCTGAATTATGGGAGAAAGTAAATCACCTCAACATCCCCGCCGTTTTTCTCAATTCCTCCGGCGTTGCAACACCGGAGACAGTTACGAGTTTCGAATCGTTTGTGAAACTCGGTGAATCAGCAACCGAATTTCCGAAAATTGACGTGAAACAAACCGATACGGCGGCGTTGCTGTATTCCTCCGGTACTACCGGTGTAAGCAAAGGAGTGATTCTAACTCACCAGAATTTCATCGCTTCAGCTGCAATGATTTCAATGGACGATGAATTGAACGGTGAAATCAACGACGTGTATCTCGTTGTTCTACCAATGTTTCATGTGTTTGGGCTTGCGGTGATAACGTATTCGCAGCTTCAGAGAGGGAATGCGATTGTTTCGTTGAAGCGGTTTGAGTTTGAAGTGGTTTTGAAAACGATTGAGAAGTTTAGGGTTACGAGATTATGGATTGTGCCACCGATTGTACTTGCTCTTGCGAAACATGGTTTGGTTGATAAGTATGATCTTTCGAGTTTGAAGTATATTGGTTCTGGTGCTGCTCCTCTTGGGAAAGAGTTGATGGAAGAGTGTGCTAAGCGCTTTCCGAATGCTATTGTTTCTCAGGTCCATTATCTTAAAGTTAAATCATAAGTTTAAGATGGATTAATGTGATTGAATATTTAATTTTAGTTTTTGTGTCGAAATTTTGGTAATTAAGGCTCTGTTTGGCATAAATAATAGCGGATAAATGATAATCTGGCTTATAGCGAATGAGCTTATAGCGTATAAACTAGATTATAACATATAAGCTAGCTTATAGCAGGTTAGCGGTTGAATTAGATTAAAAATATTAAATGACATAAAAAGAATAAGATGGCATGGGTAAAATTGAGAGATAAAATGTTAAGCTATAAGCTAATTGAATTAGCTTATCAAAATAAGATATAAGGTAGTAAGAATAAGCTATAAGCTCATGAGAATAAAATGTTACCGAATGAGCCTTTTTTGTCATATGAATTTATAAGCTATAAATTAAAAATCTGGCATTGCCAAACAAAACCTAAATTTCAAATAAATTGACTGAGGTCGTGTTTGGATAAACAATTTATTTTGCAGCATATAGCATAAATGCTTATGATACAAGTGCTCATGAACAAGTTATTTCTATTACACAAGATAAAATAAAGGCAGACTGTTTTTGTATAATCTATAATCCTTTTTTCATAAGATATCCTGAATACCTTATAAAATAAGTTGAAAACAGATTACGACATGTCATACAAGCTATTTTCATAAGTTCTCCGAAACAGTATCACAAGTGCTTATGCCAATAGATATACTCATGCCATGCAAATCTTAACAGGCCTTGATCCTACAATTTGAGAGGCTCAATTGGTGATGTACTCGATTGATTATTTTGTACATCTTTGGTTTTGGAAAAAAAAAATTGATTTTGTTATGTGGGATATTATGATTATGACTGGAAGTGATTTGAACATAAGATGAGCCTGTTATGTGTGATTTTTGTGGTTCCAGGGCTATGGTATGACTGAAACGTGTGGGATTGTTTCTGTGGAGAATACTAGAATGGGGATTCGTCATACTGGCTCAGCTGGAATGCTTGTTGCGGGTGTGGAAGCCCAAATTGTCAGTGTGGATACACTGAAGCCACTCCCTCCTGGACAGCTCGGGGAGATATGGGTGCGGGGTCCTAATATGATGCCAGGTACACTGCAATGTAGCATCTGTGCATGAAATTTCCTTCATATGAATGAATAGGAAATGGTTTGTTTTTTGGTACATTGCCAATGAAAATTGAATTCCCTAGACTATACAGGTTGAACATAACTGGAATAATATTTTACTCTGGTTTGATTCTTCTTATTTTGTTCTCAGCTGATTCAACTTAACTTGGTCTGTTTTGGGCAATTCTGCTGATAGAATCTACCCCTCTTTTGACCAGAAATGTTAGGAGTTATATTGGCAAGATTAAGCTGGCACGATTAAGCATCAGATGTTTGAGTTTGAACAATAGTTCTTCTTAGTGCTTTGCCTTTTCTTCCTGATGTGCATAGATGCACGGTGTGATTTAATAACCTTGCTTTCATTCCATATTTTTGCTTTCTGGATGTAAAAAGTGGGACGCAGCTGCTGATACATGTTATACTCAGCCCCCAATGTTATCATCAAATGAATGATGCTTTTTCCCAAGTATTTTGCTTGCACTGGTATATAGCTGGCATATAGAGCATTTAAGCTCTGTTTAGGAAGTTCAATATATATACACAAGTAATTTTCTTTGAAACACCGCATATGGATTTATCAGATATCAAATTTAGAATATAAAAAAGATCAAAATATGTCACCACTAAAGCTTATGTTTGAAGACAAAACTTTGGTTATTAAAGGTGACTGGAAGGAGATTTCTTATGTGATGTGTGGAAATGCATCCCAGTGGCTTTAGATGATCTAGTGGTGTTTCCTATACTTTAAATTGTTTATGGTTTGGTTGCGATTCCTTTCTTTACTTCATATACAGTATGTCATTTGATTTATATTCCTTAATTTTTCAGGTTATTACAACAATCCACAGGCCACAAGATTGACTATAGATGAAAAAGGGTGGGTACATACAGGAGATCTTGGATATTTTGATGAGGATGGAAATCTTTTTGTCGTTGACCGTATCAAAGAACTGATCAAGTATAAAGGTTTCCAGGTATGTAATTCAAATGCCTTGTTAATAATGATAGATGAATATAAAATGTGTAACATGTCATACATACATGCCAATTTCAACTGAAATCGCTGTCAGGTTTAGTGTGATATTCTGGGATTGAAGTGCATTTAACATATGTTAAATACCAAACTAATTGTATCTGAAAGTCGAGTATTGTAACTTCAGACCAGCATAATGCATATGCTGCTCTGTGTGGTTAATTATTTTGTTTATAACCCTTCTGGTTATACTTGATGTAGAATATTTATGATCAGCGTCTGTCATCTGACTGAATTGTTTTCCATTTTCTTCATCCCTATCTTAGGTTGCACCAGCGGAACTTGAAGGGCTTCTCGTTTCTCATCCTGAAATACTTGATGCTGTTGTCATTCCGTAAGTCTCCCCTGTGTTATCATTATTCCATTTTGCCAACGCAAGAAACACATCTTATGTTTTCAGTAATTGGGATTCTTAGTTAAGCTATTTCTGTTCTGTAGATTTCCTGATGCTGAAGCTGGTGAGGTTCCGGTTGCCTATGTTGTGCGATCACCCAATAGTTCACTAACCGAGGAAGATATTCAAAAGTTTATTGCTGATCAGGTAAGATAATGGACAAACTTGGTCTCTGACCTCTCATGACATTATGCTAGTGATAAACTAACACAAAATCATAAGCAAAACCCAATTAAGTAAAATTTAAAATTGGCATGAAATTCATACATAAGCCTTTTTAGCTCAACATTAATCTTGTTTGCATGTTTCCACTGCTGGCCAATTATCTCATCTGACCTACTTGTTTCTGCATTTTTTCGGCTGTCACTTATGTTTGTATTTGTTTGCAGGTAGCACCTTTCAAAAGACTGCGAAGGGTGACATTTATCAACACTGTTCCAAAAACAGCATCAGGAAAAATTCTGAGAAGAGAGCTTATTGACAAAGCACGATCCAAAATATAAGATCACATATCTTTTCTATTTCTAAAACCATTTTATTATCTAAAAAAGAAACAGTTTAAGAGTCCACTTAAAAGCCCTTTTAATAAGTTCTGTGATAGAACGCAAATTGTAAATCGTATAGGTATAATAAAAAGCAAAAGTTTGGACCCCTCGTGTGGAAGAGAAAAACTATTAATCAATTGAAGAGATTGCTGAAAATTTGATTGACACGTGTGGTGAAGAAAATTTTGGACCACTGTTTAAAATTTGATCTTGTTGTGGTTACTGAACAATCTTATTATTTAGAGGCCATGAATAAGTACGAGAATCTTTGCAAGTTGAGAAATGACATCACATAGTCTCGTTCTCGTTCTCTAAACCCAAATAACTCAACATATAAAATTAATTTTGACGTATTAAAATTACATCGAATTTTCAAAATAAAATTTAACTTAATGCGGAACATGGAGCTTTAGGGTCCGTTTGGTTCGAGAGTTTTGGAGGGGAGGGGAGCAAATCTTTTTAAAATTTGATTGCATTGCCATAATTATCCTTAAATTAATTTCAAATCTCAATATTAACCTTGTAACAACTTTTATTATTATTTATTATTATTAGGTTATCTTATTCTTATAACAATTATTATTATTATTTTGTTATATTTTTTTTTAACAACTTTTATTATTATAATATTTATAACTCTTATTTGTTACATCTAAAATCACTTCTACTACTATTTTGTTGATGTCAACGACCTTATTATTATTATTATCTTATTTTAATTAAACTTATTATTGCTTGTTGATCCTTTTTTTTGAATGTTAATTCAGTGGTTCATGTCTTGTTGTGGAAAATATATGAGCCAGTTTGAGATAAAATATGCAGCTTAGATGTGTGTTTGTCATTGGTCTCTAAAATTGTAAAATCAAGTAGTTTCTTTTATTTAATTAAGTTTAAGGGTAAAACAGTAAAATAATTTTAAAATTCCTTCCCCTCCCCTTGCGAACCAAACACATTTTTAATTAAAATATCTCCCCTCCGTTACAATCCCTCCCCTCCCCTCCTAATTCTCGAACCAAACGAACCCTTAGGAGGATATAACAAATATGGTTGAGTGTGTTGTACATTGAACAGAGAAGGTGCTCAATGACTCGCGAGCTGTCCGTAAACATCAAAGGGGAGGTGTTGTAGATCGCTCATTATCGCGTAAAATCATGAGGGGCGGGGTAATGGCAGCAGACACTATTTAGAGACCATCCATGGGAGATGAGAGCAATGGAGGGTTAAGCTTGGGGTCTTTATCAAGTAATTCAATGGATTGGTTCTCTACATGTTATTTTTAAATAGAGTGCAAATTGATGGTCGATGATAAGCTGAAGGACAAATTTAATTATATTGAATATATTTTTTTTTTTCCGAAGGACTTATATTGTATACAGATATTTGTTGCAATTCTGCAAAAATTATCAAGTTGTTTTACTGGACAATCATCAAATAACAATGCTCATGCACAAGATAGAGCATTTATCTCTTAGGTTACTTGCAGTACTTTTGATTGCATTATGATTGTATTGCCTTAAGCTTGTTTTAGTAAAAAAAATGTATCCAACCAACCATGAATATTTTACTTTTAATACATTTTTTTAATCAAATTTAATTTTACAAGATCATAATTATGAGTGGGAAATCGTCAATTATGTTTCTAAATTATAATACCTTTCTGATTTAGTCTCTAACTAATAGAATGTTGTCTCATGTATGTTTCATTATGTTATAATGTGTATTTATACAATGATGTTGTCTTGGACCTCAAGTATCTATAACTTAGGTATCAAATATTTTTAACTTGGTCCTCAATTATCTCTAAATAGTATACAATGTACTAATAATTTATACAATGAATATTTTATATTCTAATACTAATATATTACAAATAAAAATTAGTATAATTTTTGTCATTTTGTCTATAAAGTAAATTGTATTGAGTAAAGTGGCATATTTCATATAATATAATGAGTTCCTATTAATCATAAATTTAAGAGAAAAAGACACTTTATGGATTTGTTTGGTAAGGCCATCTTTCTCGATGGCTTCACTAGGCTGATTTTGGTGTCTTTGTTTTTATTTTTTTGTCAAGTATTTTAGTCGATAGAAATTCAACTTTTTAAGGTGGATAAATAAAGTGTTCATTTGCATATATTATACAATGTTCATATCAATTGAGTTAAACTTACAAATACATGTGTCTTTATTTCTATCTTTCTAATCAATTATTCTATTTTATCTAAATAATTTATTCTATTTCATCTCTAAAATACACTAAAATAATCAAAGTTACTAAACTTAAATGTCACCTAGACGCAATCCCTTTTGAGATTATAATGGATACATATGACTTAAAAGCTCATATGCAGGAGTGTTCACATATACTAGCCATGTGAACCCGATCACCAAATCAACTCAACCCGCATTTTAAACCAACCAAATTAAATTCAAATCATACCCGAACCAACCTATTCAAATTCAATGTTGTTTAGTTCACATAGCGGGTTTGATATTTTAAATCCACGAACTCAACCCGTTGACAAGCCTTTTTTTATATATAAATGGTAAAGCACAATTCTAACCATAAATCCATTTTTGAATTACAATTATAGTTTTTATTAATTTTAAAAAAAACGAAGTCTAAATCTAATTTGAGAGAATTCCTTCATTTAAATTGAGAGACCACTTCATCCTTTCACTTTTTTTTAGATAATATGTGTTTATTTTTAGGTTTGATTCAATTGTGGAAGTATTTATAAGCATCAAATAATTTGTTTTATTTCAATAAATCTTTTATTTCTTGCGTTGACCCAAATTGTTCGATTGAATAATTCGTATTTATCATGGCGATAGATTAATTATGAATGAAGATTTCTGATCGATCCTGGTTTTGAGATCTCCCACTTCATATTGTGTGATATCTTCCTTTATAATTTAATCCCTAGCCATGATCGTCTTAGTTCTCCATTGATAAAAGAAGAATTAGACTTTAAGGTCGTGAGTCGTATTAGCAAGACTCTCATGGTGCTTACGAAAAACAAACAAAAAACTCGGATAGTGTAAGAGGGAAAATCTTGTTGCATAAATCCATTTATATTTACATTAACCTAGTGTAAAATTGTTGGTATTCTATTCTTGAGCTAAGAATCAAATCCACACTTAACTAGAATAGAATACAAAGAATAGTGGGGATTAGTTGGACGGTGTACGATTTTGAAAGAGTGGCTGTACTAGAAGGATATACGACGAATATTATGCACCTTAGCAATAGAATATAATTGACTACTCATTAGCTTGTTTCTAGTATGAAACACTTTTTTCCCATCTGATTCTAAATTGAGTTGCACACATTTCTTTTTCTTTATTTGAATGGCGAGTTGCATATTTCTTTGATCAGCCCTAAATAGTTGTTACTAGATCATGATTTTATAATTGTCATTTAAAATAAAAGATTCCAATTTATAAGGTTTTTTAATTAATATCTTGCCAGATACGTACTAAACCAGTTCCATAATAAACTACACGTTTCATCATTTCATAAAGGATAAAAAAAAAAACGTAACAATAAATAAAATCAAAATAAGGTAATGTATAAAAGGATCAACTATTGATTTATGGGAAATGCTAACCGGTGCTCCCGGGGCACTGGTTAAGGATACTAAAAATAGAAATTATATAGTAATTATTGCATTGAAAACTGTGTAATTAATCCATAAATAAGTCAACAAAGTTTCCTTTTATGATAATAAATTTCTTTTTTTGTATGCTTAACCAGTGTCCCAGGGGCACCGGTTAGCATGAACCTTGATTTATTAGTTAGAGCATACACTTGTAACTACATAACTAATATCATCTTGAACATTAAGATGTATTTTTAGACAAAAAAATAATTATGGTAAATATGTCAATTATTATGAGATAAAGGAAGTAGTATGTTAGTTTGGGACTCAAATTCAACGTCAAAATTTAATTGAGTAAATAGGCAATTATTTTATGAAATTGTAAGTTTTGTCAATTACTCATCTGAAATTAACAAAACTTCAATTACCTCCTGAAATTGTACAACATTAATCAATTTACCCCCTCCGTCAAATTATTTTGTTAGTCAAAATGACGTGTTTCATATTGAATTGTTGAGCATATTAGCTAAGTTTTGACGGTATACAACCATATATGTTCCTTGAAATGATCAAACATTAACCATGTATCAGGGGCTAATGATATTAAAGTCAACATAACAAAGTACAACCACACATATCAGATGGAAAACTAATGCATGACATACACAATAAAGCACATAATGAACTTTTAATGACAAATTTAATTTGACTTTCTTGCATCATATTGGTGCATCTTCTCATTTTCTAAAAAAAATAAATGACAAATCACTTTTAAGGATAAAAAAAATAATATAAATTTTCAAGTTCAGGGGGCATTTTCCACATAAGTGTAAAACTTCAGAGGGGTATTTGCAAAACGTCATGTTGACTAACAGAAGAATTTGACAGGAAGGTAAATTTATTAACGTTGTTCTATTTCAGAGGGTAATTGAAGTTTTGTTAATTTCAAAGAGGTAGTTGACGAAACTTACAATTTCAAAGGGTAATTGTCTATCAATATTTACTCAAATCTAATTCTATATAATTCTAATTTTAGCATTTTTATCTAGTGAGCTAAGACTTGTGGGCAAGTCACATTATATTCTACCTCTATATAATCATCTTTGTCTCCATAACTTGCGTTCAAGTATACACTTAAAAATTATGATTAATAACATTTAAAATGATGGTCCTTCAGAAAAACATTTAAAATGATGGTTAACTATATTGAGTTAGTTCTTTCTAACCATCGAGATTTTCCATTAAACTCATGGCATTATATAGTTTTGAAGACGGTTGGTGTTTAACTTATCTACATCTCCATCTGGAGATGAAATGAACTTTATCTCTATGCACCTAGCAGGCAACTCAAGGTTAAAGTTGTTGACCGAACATCCGTAGTTACAACATAAGCAGAAAGTGTAGTTGTGCGGGTGTTAGTAACATAAGGTGAAGGCTGTTGGTTTTTTGAGTTAACTATGATATGGGTGGTTATTAGTGTTGGTTACATAAGCTTTTTGTTGTTGAGTTGGGAGTTGAAATGTAAATGATGTCTTTTTTGCGTGGCGGTGATATTTTAGTGTTGATGATGAGAAGTTGTGAGTTGGTTTTGTTTTTGTGGATTTTTTTTTTCCGTTTGTGGTGTTTCGTGGTGGTTTCCATGGTGGTGTTGATATTGGGTATTTTGTAGTGTTGCTCATGGTGGCTGGTATTGGTTTTCATGGTGATGCTCGTGGTGGCAGGTGCTGATTTTTGGCGAGGATTAATGGTGATTTTTGTGGTGGTTAATGATAGTTTTCTGTGGTGGTGGTTTTTATGGTGATTTTTGGTGGTGGTTAGTGGTGGTTTTTGATGGTGGTTATGTTTTTTTTGATGGTTTTCTCCTATGAGTTTATTGTTAATTGGGAAACTTGGTGGTGATTTTGCCTGTGCAGGCTGTGCTTAACTGCACTCAACTACATAAGAGAAGCAAAGTGCGGTTACACGAGTTTTTGGTAGGTTGGATGGTTATTTTGAATGGGTTTTGCAACGGTTTGGAGCAAGACTTGTTTCTGCTATTGCTCAGACATTTAGACTTTGGTTTTTGGAGATGACTTTTTGGTTATGGAGTTTAGTTTTTATTGGTTTGAGGGGCCTAAGTGGAGGGTGTTTTTGGTTTGTTTGTAGAAGTTTGTTTTTGATGCATGGATGTTTGTTTGTGTATTCTGCATATATACGACACACTTTTCCTTTGTATGTTCTTGCTTAAATCTCCTAGTCAAGCATTCCTTGTGCTTGTTAGGATTCTTTGCGTTTTGAATAAACTTCATTTTAACTTCTTAAAAAAAAAAAAAACTATATTGAGTTAGTGATTAATGAATTGCAACATATTATTATATTCATTAGTTATTTAATTAATATAATTAACAAAATATTAAACTACATTAAACATCTAAAATTTTAGAAGCTTCTAAAAAATGTTCAACTTTTTTAGTAAAAAAATATGATCAGACAAAGCGGCAATATTTTCAGTAGGTTACTTTTTTGAGGAAATTTATGAGTAGGTTATAACTTAAAATTAAACCATTCACGTAGACCAGACCGCCGACATAATTATATAAAGATAATAAAAGATTTACTTTAATTTCCTCGACAGAAATTCACTTTAATGTAATAAAGTAATAAACATTGATCCACATAATTTCTTGTATTAAAAAAAAATTGATCCACATCAATCATAACATGTTAGGGGTCATTTTTTATATATATAATACGATGTATAGTCATAGTTATTATAAATTATAGAATACTTCTTTAAATACCACAATTGACGTTACATTAGCATCGTCATCGTCTTTATTGATGACTAATATCTTCATCTCTGTTCTTAAAATAATCCTTGACATAATGTATAACAAAACATGTGCAAACACAACGTTGAGATGTACATATCAATATTTTCGGTGATCGACCTTGACTCTTATTAATAATCATTACAAATAAAACCATTATGAATTGGTGCCCCTATTTTCTATCCTTAGCAGATAAATGCATTTACATCTATAGTAACTAAAAATAGTGAGTAACTTGCCAAAAAAATAAATAATAATAATAATTAGTCAACAGAAGCATGATAAGTATCTCTATGCTCTCCTTAAAAAAAAGTATCTCTATGATCTAGTTCTCCATAAATAAAGCATATAATGAGAATCTCAAAAAATCTGCCTTGTACATTTCAAAGCAATGCGTGAGTGGCTGATTAGTGGAATTGTCTTAAGCTATTAAAAGTTCTTTCCAAAAACTCATTTTACATATTGATTCAGTTTACTAATATATATTTAAATAAAAAATCCAACCATGATATAGAAAGAGAAAAATGTTGAGAACTATGATTATGCCTATTTTAATTTATTTTTTTAAAAAAATACTATGAACCTAATGTTAGTAACCATCTTTCAAATTTTGATTGATGCCTATATATAGGGTTTAAGTTATTTTGCTGTCTATATCATTTGTTTGCACCCATTCAAAAAAAAATTATCTGTTCAAAATAATTCGCATAAAATTTTCCCTATCACTCTAAACTATGTTAATATAATCTATGTATATGAATCTTTTTTAAAAAAAAAATGCATGAAAGGAAATTTTTTAAGAGATATCAGTTCTATACTATATATACTTGAGGGTCGATTGTGGGTAATTTTTTTGCTGTATTATATGTCAACAATATAAATGGTTAAAATAGCAGTGTTGTTTGCTTCAATCTATATATAAAATTGAAAATAAATAGTGGTGTTTTTTGTTATATGCTTTACATATATACTTGTTAACAAAAAAATAATAATTAAAACGTATATATTGAATACATTTAATCAAGTACTATTGAATATCTAACTATTAGCATAGCTTCTCCTTTAAAAATAAACCATGTTTTTAGACGTGCAAGTTTTATTAGATGCAAGCTATAGCAACATACCTAATAGACTCATTGATATAAGGGCCAATTTAATGATGGGGAGAGGGAAATTCAAATTCAAATATAGAAGGCAGAAAGTCACAAAGGCTAGTGGGTGAATGTCATTAATTACACTCGTAAAAGCTTCTTAATAAAGCTAGGTTTAGTTGCTAAGGAGGGAATCATGAAGTGTAATTAGGGTTAACTAATAGCTTAACCTTATAAGCTTTTAGAATAAGAAGAAGTAGGAGTAATCAAACTAAAGTTATTAGGAAAAAAAATGTTAACTTGTTCCCTTAAAACACAAGTTAAAAAACTACTCTCTCTATCTCACAAAACAATATTAGTCGTTTAAGTTTTGTGCACGATTATTAAGAAAATGATTAATTGTGTTGATTTTAATGGTAAAATTAGTAGCATTTACTAAAATACCCTCATTAATTGTAGTTAGTGGAGTAGTTAAGTTAGATGAAATTCAATAAATAAGGGTATAGTAGTGAAAAAATAATACTGCATTGATATTGTAAAGTGACAATTACTTTGAGAAAAAGAAAAAAAATACTAAAGAGAAAATAATTGTGAGATGGAGGGAGTAAAAATTGATTTTTTTTTATTTTTAAAATTGTGTATTCAACATTACAAAAGTTTAAACATTTATATTTTCAATTTAAAATTTATTGCTTATTTCCTTTTATAACTATTTAACTTGTGTCCTAAGGGCAAAAGTTAGCACGACCCTTTAGAAAAAGTTATTTATAGCGAAAACTTGTCTCACCATGACACCATGACCTGTATTGCATAAAGTTATCCGGTAAATGTACTTCACTTGACAGTAGCTACATATACATTATTTGTAGGGGTTGAGATTCAAATCTCGGATTCTTTACTTCCTCGTACATAAAATGTGTAAATCTATCTACTAAACTATTTTTAAAAAATAAAAGGAAAAAAAGTAAATCATCATGTGTTAACTGTGGTTCACTAATTTTAGGACATCATCAATGGGTTTTTAATCGGTTAGGGACCACCACCTAATAGCTACCCCAATATTGAGATGAAAATAGTGGGAGGTTGTTAAGAAGGGGAAGCTATACGTACAAGACCCTCTCCCAAGTGCTACCCCTCTCTTCTCACCTTGTATTAAAATAGTTGGTCGTAGCATTCAATGTACGTAACGAGTTTAGGTTCTTTGAACATGATAACGTTTTCGAGAAATGAGTCATGTTTGTTAAGAAGCTAGGCCTAGAACTGTCCTTGAAAATTCGGTTCAAGAAGATGAAGATTAAACGAAGATAGAGAGATTTGTTTCTGGTTTTTCATAATGGTTAAGGATTGAAAAGGTGTGGAAAGCGAGTGCTTAAGTGTGTTTGTAGATTTTTTTTTTTTCAATTATTTACTATTTAGTACATTTTTCTATTCTTGAGAAGGTACCTAAATGGAAAAATCTCAATAAAAGATGAAATTGAACTTGATCATGCAGTATTGCTCATACATAATACATACACAAACTATAGGCTGAGAAACAAACAAACAAAAAACTGAATCTTTAGATCTTGAGAGAGTAATTTTCTCAACTTAGATCTAACTCTCTCCACCATTGTTCACGTACCATGCAGCTGTTACAGAGAATCCAAGAGAGATCGAGAAGTTATATATATTAGCTAAAGAATTTAAGAGCTAAGCCAGTGATCTTACCCTTTGATCGGCGCCCGCGCAGTCAACAACATTGTCTACATTACATTCGTACAAACAGCTTCACTGAAGTTGATCATAATAACCAACATGGCATTCATCTGCATATGCATCTGCACCTAGCCCTTGGTCCTTCCTCATACTATATATTATAAATTAATTGACATGTTTTTATGTTACAGACGCAGCCAGGGAAAGTGCAGGTGCAAATGCAGATAAAAGCAACATCTTGGAATCAACATATAAATGTGTAATGGCCAGCTATGACGTTGGCAGCTACTATTTTTTATGTGAATGAGTTCCACATGAATGAAGGGGATATATATAGTGAGAAAAAGTTCAAAGGGATGTGAGAATGATTCATTCCAAATCTCTAAAGATTTGGCACCAATTAAATGAGAGGCTAAAATATCTCGAGGACCATTAATTCAATAAGACAATCGTCTATCTGTATAGCATATGTCCAAATACTAGGAAAAGATTAAGTCACTGTACCAACTAACCAAGGGTTGTTTCAAGGTGTAAGCATCATCTCGACCCTAGTTGAAAAGTTTTTTGGTTGTTTCTTTGATGGTAAATTAATGTTAATTAATTGTTACCGTTGCTATTTTTGTTACTAAGAGCGTTGAATTTCGTTAGAAATCAAGTGTGAGTGATTATATCTTACATCAACTAGAAATAAAGGCAACGTTGGATATACAAGATAGGAAACTTATATGCCTAACGCTTTAAAGTTTTGGATAAGAGTGTAATGTCTGTCTCTTAGTCGGTGCTAGACGTTTAGCCCATTGCCGCTCCTCAAACTCCCCAACAAATTTACTTTAAGATAATTTTTGAGACAACACTCCCTCATACTGTCAATCTAAGTAGAGAAATATATATTTCTCTTTCCCTTTTTTTTATCTTGCTTTTGCCCCAAAATAAAAGAAAATAAAAAAATTGTCCTACAAGTTAGCAAAAATGGTTGTAAAATAGTTGCTCATCTAATATGGTCGATTCCAAAAGTTCATGTTGAGAGGGTTTCCTAAATGTCACTTAAAATTTTAAAGCCCTACTAATTAATTATGTTTTAAAAGAAGGGAAGAATCAAATACAATATCCCTAAGTTTTTGGACGTATTTTTGAAATGTATCGTAGATATGTTTTGTAGAAGATAAAAAATTCATATTTAGTTCCTAAAAAAAAAAAATCATACTTAGTACATATATATAATTTTAAGATTGATTTAAACAAACTGAAAATTAACTTTAATCGATTAACATTACTTTTGTCGGTTGACACGCAGATATTTTATCTCTTTAATTATTTTATTTATTCTTGGTGTTCTACTAACAAATTTTAGAAAGGACACTCCAGAAAGAATAAGAAAGAGGTATTTTAATAATTAATAGAAGATTGCTTTAGTAGTTGGGAATTTAGGATGATGAAGTTAAAGCAGAGTGATAAGACCATTTTTAATGTTTGTCCTAGCGTGTGTCTAGAACACTTTTCATTATCAAACTTAATGAAAGTGTGGGTTTCTTGCTTCAAAATGAGAAGCTTCAATATCTAACCTATACATAAACTTGAAAGTGCACCGCAAATATGGTAAAAATTATCGTTAAATAAAAAACATGCTTGGTTTTTTTTTTTTTGTTACAAAACATGCTTGGTTTTATAAGACTTGTTACTAAATATTTTGAACCGACTATCAGTGGCGGAGCCAGAAAAAAAAAGTTAGGGTGGACCACTAAAATTAACCGTTGAAAAATTGTTTAAAGCCTCACAAAATAGACCTATAATTGAATTATTTAAATTTTTCAGATGGGCCACCACACCACTTTGCGGGAATTTGGATCAACCGAAACTTAAAACCGACATAAAATTGTATAAAATCTCGCAAAATAGACCTATAATTAAATTATTTAAATTTTTGGGTGTGCCACTACACGACTTTGTAGGAATTTGAATCAACTGAAACCTAAAACCGACACAAAATTGTATAAAATCTCACAAAATAGACCTATAATCGTTGATTTTTTAATTTTTCCGGGTGGGCCGTGGCCCACCCTAGTCCATGAAGGGCTCCGCCACTGCCGACTATCCCCGTGAGCTTAGCTCAATTGGTAGGGATTTTGCATATTATATGCAGGGGCCAGGGTTCGAACCCTAGACACCCCACTCCTCCACAATTAAATTGTGAGCTCTAACTAACTACTAGGCTACTTGACAAAAAAAATTATTTTGAACCGACTAAAAAGTCTATCCCATGACGAAACGTGGATAAAAACTTCCTTAGCAAGACGGAAACATCTTGAGTGAACACGTTAAATCCGGTGTGCATCACTGCACTGAAGCACACCCTCACACTTTCTGAACCATACACGTGGCTTCCAACTCCCTAATGAGGCACCACATTTCACATACGTCGTTAGCGCACCCTTCTCCTATATAAGGGTGATTTTGCATCACCATCAAGGTACGATTCATTTTCAACACACTTTTACACATTCAACCTTATTTTCTACACTAATTTGAGCATTGGAGTGTTGACGTGTATGCATGCACCTTTCGTTCTACCGTGACGACATCACCACCACCCTATCGGTGCATCTCACCGCCATTGTTGCCTTCGTTTGTTCATTACCAGACAGATCACTAAATAAGTCTTGTCATTGGAAACAATTAGTAAAGGGATGTGTTATATTAAGTCATTTCTCTTCTACGAATCTCACACATTTTTAATATTAAAATGTTAATTTTTTTTTTTTGTGGTGGTCGGAGTTTGAACCCCGGACCTTACATATATTTTGCATTGTCCCCACCAACTGAGTTAAGTTCATAAGGAGAAAAAAAATGTTAACGTTTTATTATACTTTTCGTTACCATATTTTATTAAACTCACAAAATTGCAACCAACATAAAAATAAATGGGCCAAAAGTTTTACTTTGAAAAATGAAAAAAAAAAAAAAACTATATACGTAATTTTGATAAAATAAGGGATAAAAAAAAGCAATTAAGTCAATTATTAAAATATAATAATAGTTATTTCTTAGATATACTTAATAACATTTTTTTTTGTATTGTGTAAGATTTAAGCGTTTATGAAGTATTATCATTAAAAAATTATGAATTAATTATTTTCATATGCGTGACCCATCAAAAAATGGGTTTCTTGGATGGGTTTCTTGGTTGAAAATGCTCTAAAGAGATTTAATTAATATTCTCTATTCAAAACAAACATTGATATATATATATATATATATATATTTACCCTAACATCTATCATTTTCACAATTCAAAAACATATCTATACTTTTATGACATAAGTTAAGAAGTTAAATATATCTTAAAATTATGCATTTTATATCTTAAAAGATTTTAAATATTTATGTTTATGTTTTCAATATAAATCTTGTTATTTTATTCATTGTTAAGCTTCTTAACATATTCTCTTATAACACAACTTAACATCACTCATAAGATATCAGTATTTTAATATGCAAAGATAATACATCTTTTGGAAAAGCATTAAGCATACTGGTATTTTATACATTAGGCTTTTTTTTATTTTTATATGTTACTTGTGACTTTTACACATGTTAAGAAATTTAATTAATTTAATATGAATTTTTTTTTGAATGATTTATGAAATTAGCATTCTTTGCATTCCAAACGAGTACCATAGTACAAGCATGATTGAAAAACAATATTAACGTTTCATTGACATTATAATATAGCATATAATTTGTCACAGGTTATGTTTCCTTTAAAATGATATATAATAAAATAAAAAAAAGATTGTTGTACACTCAAAACTATTTGGGATCTTAAGAGAGTAAGAGATAAAAAAGATTAAATATGATAGGTTGTTGATGTGATGGAAATAAAAAAATAAGGGTGTATAGAAATATTAGATGTGAAATAGGTGTAAAGAAAATAAGGGTGTGCAATATCATTGCTCCAATAAAATAGGGAATCAATAGTACCAAAAGCATTGAGAAGAAACCACACATAATAATTGTGATTAGAGGTTGGATTATGAGAAGATAAGGATTTGGGGATCTCACTTAAACTTTAAGTTTTGTCTTGTAATGGAAAAAGTTTGAAAGTGGTGTGCACCCGGCTGTCCGCCACAAACAAACTGGTCATAAGGCCACGTGATACAAACCATGACAAGCACGTGGGATTTGATAACTCAACAAATGGAAAAACGACACGTAATATAAAGTACATTGGCATCACTTGATATGAATATATGTCTGTTCTGCCTGTGAGTATTCGGTGGGTGTAAGTAAACAGTGAGGAAAACGACCCTTGCATTCCAAACAAGTACCATAATACAACGTTGCTTTCTTATTTCTTCAAATGGAACAGGGTCAATAATGTAACTTTAATCTTTGGTTTGAATTGAAGTTATTTACATTATCAAAATAGGGGTGGAGATCATCTATCGTGAGAAGTGTATCGGATAAATTACAATCATCTATTTGTTTTTGATGTAGATGGTTACTTGTTAAAAAAATATCGAGTGGTTGAGATTGTCGTTGGACCCTCTCCAATTAAATTCTCATGGAAGAGAATCCGATTTCACAATATTGATATTCGGTTGGTAAAATTTAACTTAAATGACAATATTGATATTGTTAGATCAAATATATTCATCTAAGTTTAACTCGAAACATATACTTGTGTTTGTATTTTTTCTTTTTAAGGAATATACTTGTGTGTGTTAATATGCTTACTAGTATTACCATTTCGTTTAATAACAAGAACAAAATAAATATTTATTTCTGCAAATAGACATACATCTCAAAATTGTAAAATGTGATTTAAAATGAGTTCTCTATATTAATTTTTGTGAGTAAAGATGTGACACGTTTAATAACACATCATTTTTGCATCTTGATCTTACATCAATGTTAACTTCTTACAACTAATTTGATTATGAAATTTAAGTTATCTCAAATATAAACGTGATTATGAAATTTAAGTTATCTCAATGATGATGAAATTATTGGTTATTGCAATTTTACAAGGATTAGTTTTTGACAAATTATTTCACGCGATACTTAAATTTCATAAGAAAATTAATCCTTTTTTTTTAACAATAAAAAATGGAATATATATTAACAAAGTTAGGAATCTCCAAAGTACAAGGTGTACCAAGAAGACCCTTAATAATTACAAAGATACAAAATTAGCCATTGTTATTAGTCAATTCTCAAGCAAACCATGGGATTTGACCACCAAGAGGTAAAACCATAAACGAAAATGACATTACGAGCTTTTAGCCACCAAAAAGAGTAATGCTTAACTTTATCTAACAACTGATCTATGAAACTTCCTATATTATTAAACAATCTTTGATTAAGGTCATTCCATATGATCCACGCACAAAGCAATCAAACAAGCTGCAAAATGGAGCACCTTGCTCGCAAGCCACCTGTTGAGTGAGTAAACTGATAAAAATGTTCTGAGACATTAAGAGGGTCTGGTCCTGAGACACCAAGCCAAGACCACACCGTATGCCAAGAGATCCATAAAAATCACAAGTAATGAATAAATGATGAGCAGTCTCGGTACCGCTGCAACCCGTCAAGCAACCCGCCGCATCATCCATAATAATATCACGATCCACCAGGTTCGACCTTGTAGGCAATCGGTTCCGTAACAGCCTCCAAGCAAAATTAATCCTTAGTACGTATAGCTAGTGGCATCAATGTGATATCAACGGAAGATATCACATATTTAGTTAATGTAGCACATCATAGTCTATAATGATAAAAATTTACATAAAAATTACATGGATAGATACTATAATTTGTAAAAATCAATGACTATTTTGACCGATGTTTATATTTTGGAGAAGTAATTTGCTTGCTCACTCCAATTTAACTAATGACTAATTTAACCGATGTTTATAAATTTGAGATATTTTTAAAAATTACTAAATACTAGTTAAAAATGTTAGAATAATTAATATTAATGTGATAGTATAATTCAACCATCTCAAAAGAGACTTTTATTTTGTTAAAAAAGACAGTAAAAGAAAAAACAAGGCTTAATGAAAGGCAATTTGCATCCACCGGAGGATAAAAGTCACCGTCAATGGTGGTTCATGAATAACTTCAGGTTTCACATCACTTGTAGGTTGTACCTCCCATTCTTGCTAAAAGTCAACAAAAGAATTATCTTCTCTAAGGTCGTTAATACATTTCGTACTACAATATACCCTTTGATAGCTGTAACATAATTGTAAGACGACGGTGAAATGAAAATCTCCTTTAACCAAGTCAAGCCCTCAAAGAGGACCATAATAACACATTGTAGTATTGGCTTGGGATATGGAATTATGCTTTTTTGTTTTATGTTCTTAGGTTTCATTCTCCCTCTGTCAATTTGGGTGGACAAATTTAACTTCTTAAAAAAAAAAACACATTGTACACCTATATTATGCGTTCTAACTAGGGGTGGGAACATGTCAGACCGTCCGACAGGGGCATACGGTCTAGTCTAATTAAAGATTAACTCGGCTCAGCTCGTTTAATAAGAAGACTAAGCTCAAGCTTTTTACAAAACCTACGTAATTAAATAGGTCAGACTAAAGCTTACAAAAAAAAGGCTATTAAGCCTATCAAACCGACCTATTACACTTTTTATATATAACATCTTTTCCATTATTAGTACTGTTTGATTTTTTTTTTTAATAAACTCAAGCCTTCATATGATTTGGTTATTCAATAGTAGATATATTGATGTGATTAAACCTTCATAAGATTTCCTTATTTAGTAGCATGCATATTCATGTTCTTTAGGCCTTCATAAGAATTGACATATTTAGTAGTAGGTTTTCAAGCTTTTAAATAGGCTTTCAAGCTTAATAAAAATTTTAAAAAGGTCGGATCAGATCTCAAAAATAAACCTATGACAAGTAATAGACCAGACTCAGGTCTGAGTTTTTAAAGTAGGTCAAGCTCAATCCTTACAAAACTCGGCCTAACCTCACCCCATTTCCAACACATTTGAAGACCATAGAACAAGTGACAACAACATAAAAGGACATAATTTCAGTGCAAATCATGCAATATATAACAATGCTTAAAAAAAAAACATAAATGAAAGTGTCAACGTGATCTCGAAGGCCTACAAACCTTAACTCCCACCGAATGAATTGTTAGAGACACTTGCTAATTATATCGTTTTTGATAAATATATACCACTGGTGTGATACTGACTTTTAATTTCAGATGGGGTGTGCTATAAACTTTTTAAGATTATACATTTGGTCCTTATATTTATTTTCAGTTTTATGTTAATCTTTTATGTTTAAAAAGTTTGAAGTTAGTCTTTTATGTAAGTATAAAATTGAGTTAACTTCGTCTAAAATATCCGTGTGACACCATCCAAAAGTATCAACATGTAAATCTTTGTTGGGTTGGGCATGTAGGTAATGTTTTATACGGAAATTTGATTAAAAGGATTTTTTATTTTTTTAAAGGAATGATTGATTAAAAGGATTAACTTGTTGTAATGCTGGTAACCTAAATAACAAACTTAAAACTTAAAATAAATGTAAGAAATCAAACATGCAACTTAACCAACTTTTAAATATTATATGAAATCTTAAAATTCTAGTAATTACTTTACCAAATATCATGTGCACAATAACTCTTTTCCATTATTGAGACCGAAAAATACTTCATTTTGAAATTCAAAATGGGTAAACTCAAATCCAAAAGAAGAAACCAAGGGGCTATATTTCAATACAAACTCTATCTCTTTTACAAAGAACAAACTTAGAAATATACAATAAGCTATTCCAATTCTTTCAGTAGGGCAACAATCTTGTCTTGTCTTAAGTGTGAGATAGTTGTTTTTAAAATAATATAGTCCAATCAATAAAAAGAAAATCAAATACCACATATACGAGAACTAAAATTGGTCACGGGATGTAAAATTTGAACAAGAAAAATCATACAAATAAAAGTTATCTAGTGTGTCACTTGAGTATAGCTTAGTTGATAAAAACGTTGCAGTATGTAGAGTTCAAAGTTTAAAACTCATATTCTCCACTTATTCACTTTAAGAGCTGAATTATAGTTATTGGACTACTTAACAAAAAAAAAACATAACGTAGCCTTAGAGTTGTCAAATAGATCTGGCCCAACGAACTTGTATTTTACGGTAGGTTGGACTAGAAAAAACCTGAAAGTAAAATTGTTACCATATTGGTGGTTGAACGCAAAAAATTCAATCGTTGGTTTTGATCTTAACCATTGGTGGGTTAATCCTTTAATGTTTTGGGTTTAGCCCTCTAGTTTTTTTTGTGTTTTTTTTTCTTCAGTCATTTATGTAAGTAATATTTTGTTCTCTTAATTCTCTCTGTGCACTTCTTATGCTAGGGAGAACTTTGATATGGTTATCCATTTTAGCCCCCACAAATTTGCAAACCATCTAAAGTTAACTTTGAAACAACATTTTGTGTTTTTAAAGACTTCGAAATATATATTCCAAATTTTACTTTTAAGGATAAAGAGCAAATAAAGGGGCCTAAAAAGCAACAAATTAAAGGAAAAAAAAATTAAGAGTATTACTTTTCTCACCCTATGGTTTTCTCGTGCACCCTATTTTTTTCAAAAAATACCGTTGTCCAGATTCTTTTTTTCGAACTGTATTGTTAGTGATTTCCAGTGTTTTCCGAATTTTAAAATCTGGAATGCTCTTTTTCCAGAATTTTTTCATTTAAGCTTTCAAATTCGTAAAGTTAATGCAAATAGAAATATAAAACAGAAATAAAAAAAAAGATAAAAATAACTGATTTTATTGATAAAGGAATAATACATTACAATAATGTTGAACCTTTTTAAGCTTATTACATAAGAACCTAAAACTATTTCTAGGGGGATATGATATACCAGTGGCTCCAGCTGATAGGACATACCAGTAGCTTCACTGTTGGAGGGGAGACAGAGGGGGCACAGGGGCCTCTACGGAGCAAGAGACCATGATGGTCAAACTTACGCCCAGACAGACCAACCTCATACCCAGACTTACCCCTTCCATGTTGACCAATCATATGACCCCTGATGGATTTCCAAAGAGACCTCTTTCTATGAAAGGCCAAAGATGGAAACACATCGTTGTAGAAGGAAGAGGAGAAGTAGGTGTGAGATATTGTGAACTTTTGAAGCCTATTTATAGGGAGGGAGGGACCAAAAACGTGTTTGAAGGCCATAATTACAATCAAAAACCAGTAAAACCACGTTTTTCAACTTAACCACCGCCCAAAATGTTTGAAAAACGTTTTCTTTGTGGTGCAGACCACCAGCCAAAAGCTTTTGATGCAGTCCGGATTACACATGTGTATTCTGAATTATATATTGCGAAAAACTACGATCCTTGGTGAAACTACGTGAAACTTGGCTCTTCCTGTAGGGTGATGGATGATTCGGATTTTGATATCTGGAAAGCTTCAGCATTGGATTCTTTTGTTTGACCCACATTGCACCAAGAGTTTATGTGGTCCAGAACGCCCAAATAACTTTATAAATAGGGGTCCATGTTTTCATTACAAGTAAACTACACCAGAAAAAAAAAATGGAATTCCCTAGCTTTGATCCGAACACCAAGCTAACGGCAGTCTACTACACCGGGGGAAAACAACCCCATTTGTTTAGGATTCGCAACGATGTCACCCTCTCTGGGCTGAAGGATTAGCTGTATCAAATCAACCGTCAACTCAACCACAGAGACATGAGGAGGATGGTCGGTGTTGAATATCGATGTCCATTGTTCGACTTAGTTTCATCTCTTGGATTCAGCCGGATGAAACTCACAAACGACGACGACGTGAGAACCATGTTCTCTGTCTTTGGTCAGCACAGTACTAGAGGACCGATCGAGTTGGACGCTTCGTTTCCAAACAAATTTTGAAAAGTTTGAACCGGCCCAAGAACTACGGAGAGATCAAGGCTCTGTTGGAGGGACCACCAAATGAAGAAATTAGTTTAGGTGATCCGTGATAATGTGATATGTTTTAATTAATCACGTGTTTTATCTTGTTTTAATTGCGTGTTAGTTATGTGTTGTTGAGTTAAGTTGTTGCATTATGTTTTGAATAATATATATATTATTTAAACTTTCATTATGTTTTAATTTACGTCAAAGATGTTCATTTAATCGAAAAAATAACCAAAGACATGCACTCCGGATTATGAAATCCGGATTCACGTAGGGCGTAAGTGTATTCCGGAATACTTCAGCATATGATCCTTTTGTATGGTTCACATTGCACCAAGGGTTTATGTGGTCCACAACATCCAAGGACCTCTATAAATAAGTGCTCTCCGATTTTCAGCTTCAATACCAGCAAAACACACAAACACACCATAGAAAATCATGAAAATTTTTGCCATTGTGTTGAGGATCTTTGTCATGCTGCCACAAAGTAGATAGCTCTCTATGTGGCAAATAGATTGTTCTCTATGTGCTAGCATGGTGAAGATCCTCAGCATGCTTTTAAAAATATATAGTTACTCCTTGCTGCCTCCTTGATAGATAGATAACTCAAAAATATCAAGAGGTTGCTATGAGTTAGATCTTGCTGCCTGTCAGATGAATATGTCATTTGGCAAGGCAGTAAGATCTAACTCAAAGAAATCATCTTGAAACACCAGACGAATATGATGAATATGTTGTTTTTATTTATGTTACGTTACGTACCTTTGTTCTATTTTTTCCAAGTCATTCGCCACAAAAACGCTCTAAATAAAGGGGCTGATGCAGTTCGGATTTTATACTCCGGACAAGCCTCATGCATTCCGGAATATAAAATTCGGAACCCCTCAGTTTCATTTTGGACGGTGGCGTTTCACCAAAGGTTTGACCGGTTAGTGGAGTTTTAATGTCTTTTTGGACGGTTTTGGTTGTGGAACACGTTTTAATTGACTGTACTTATGACCTATAACTGATTTAAGGCTATAAAAAGGTTTGGATCTTCACCAATATCCTTCATTCTTCTTCACCTCTTTTCTTACATTTTCTTAAAAAAAAAATTAGTTTTTTAGGTAGCTATTAGGTGTGTCTGTGGTGTCATTGTTGACCGTCCGTTCATACGACCCCTGCAATTGCATTGCAGCTTATGTGGGGGTCATATAACGGTCAACAGAGACTCTTGACATCAAAGAAAGACACAAAATTTCATATCGTATGTGTCCGGATTTTATTTTCTGGAAACACTAACAATCTGGTTCGGAAAACTAAATCCGAACCAGGGGTATTTTTAGAATTTTTGCAGGGCGCGTGAAAAGACAGCTGGGTGGAAAAAATAACACTCAAAAATTAATTGTATCATTGTAGCTCAATCTAACTGGCCTTATAAAAAATAGGTTGGGTCGAGCTAACCCTCTAAGCTTTGGGATGATTCGTTTAAATATCAAAAAACTATTTTTTTTAGTTTAAAATAGTTTTTTTTGTTGAAAATAAACTATTCTTTTATTTTGGTTGACTATTTTTTTAAAATAAATTTTCCAATTTATTCAGCTCACTAAAAACCCTAACTCATAATTTTGGTTACTCCACTTCCTCTTCTGCTCTCTTAGTCACGCACAATGACTGCTCTATTGAGCACCATGGGGTACAATGTTTGAAGATACAAATGAAGCAAGAACAATACAAATGCCACCGAACTCATTGATACCATCTTTCAAATTCTCTAATCTAAAAATAATAGACGTCAATTAAAAATTTAAATCCACATATAAGATTGTAGATTGAAACAAGACAAAAATAGGATTTGTTCACGTATGTAAACATGAGTTACAATAGATGAGATATTCAGTGGAGCTACCTATGAGGAGCTTCAATAATACTCTAAAATGACTAAGGTGAAAATACAATGTTTATGCTATGAAATCATCCCTCTTGCTTTCTAAGTGCCCTCTTTTATAGTCATCACTTTCTTGACCTAATGGGCCTCTTTATGGATGTTCAGGCCCATTAGCAAAATTGGTTACTCCTTCTCTGTGTATCTCATCCGTACATGACACATGGAGCTGGAGCACGTGCAGCTTACGTCACTTATCCGTGCAGGACGCGTGGCACACCATGAAACACTTCTTATGAGGACCACAACTTTCCCTTGGATAGTAACGTGAGGAAGTGGGAGCTCTAGTTGACCTGAAGAAAAGAGTTGAGTAAGGCATGCTGAAGGGTCGAGCTGAGCTACGCATGCTGAAGAGTCCAGCTGAGCTGGCCACGCTGAAGGGTCGAGCTGAGCTGAGCACGCTGAAGGGACAAGCTGAGCACGCTGGCGGGACAGTCTGATCTGGTCATGATGAAGGGACGAGCTGAGCTGGTCATGCTGAAGGGACGAGATGAGCTAGTCACGCTGAAGGGACGAGCTGAGCACGTTGAAGGGACGAGCTGAGCTGGTCACGCTGAAGGGACGAGCTGAGCTGGTCACGCTGAATGGACGAGCTGAGCACGTTGAAGGGACGAGCTGAGCTGGTCACGCTGAAGGGATGAGCTGAGCTGGTCATGATGAAGGGACGAGCTGAGCACGTTGAAGGGACGAGCTGAGCTGGTCACGCTGAAGGGACGAGCTGAGCTGGTCACGCTGAAGGGACGAGCTGAGCTGGTCATGCTGAAGGGTGGAGCTCTCGTGACCTGAACACTCAAGTTGAGCTGGATATGTTGAATAGTCAATGTATAGTAAATTCCATGTGGTATAGTCCTTTATACCAGTCCAGGATTTAAAAGAAATTTTGACTGGTTGTCTAGAGAAAAGCAGTTGTTGGCATGTACAAGTGAAAAACATTGATACTTCATTTTTATCTCATCATAATAATGTAGGTACATGGGTGTTTGCATTAGAGATGAGTATAGTCAATTTTTACTTTCTATTAAAAGCGACCTAACATAGTTTGAAGCTATCATTACTAATTGTGCACATCTTTTTTCCAATTTTTATAAGGGTGTTGCTAATCGGTACTCTTTAGACATTGGTTAAAGAATTCATAAATCTTTTGCCTTTGAAATATAAAATGTTTCTTTTGATTAAGTAATAATTATACCATTTTTTATAAAAACTTACTTATTTTATATGTTTAACTAATGTCCCTGAAACACTCTTTAGTATTGTCATTTTTATAGAAACTACTATGTTGAGCTTGTTTGAAAACAAGCTATTGACACTGCTCAAACTTTCGTGTTAGAGAAGACTCATCATTAGCTTGTGTTTAAGTGTTTCTACATGTATTCAACATATTATCACTAATAAAATGCAATAAACAACTTTGTAAATAAAAGTATAACTATATTTTGTTTTTAAAGGGAGGAACACTTATTTGGTCACAGCCACAAATAATTTTATTTGAGCACACTCACACAATTGGAAAAAAAAGGTAAAAGAAGAAATGCTTAAATAATATGTTATTGAGTAAATAGGAAATTACCCCCCTGAAATTGTAAGTTTCGTCAATTACCCCCCTGAAATTAACAAAACTTCAATTACCCCCTGAAATTGCACAACATTAATCAATTTACCCCCTCCGTCAAATTCTTCTGTTAGTCAACATGACGTTTTGCAAATACCCCCCTGATGTTTTGCACTTATGTGCAAAATGCCCCCTGAATTTGAAATTTTATATTTTTTTTCCTTATCCTTAAATGTGATTGTATTATCACTTAATTGTGGAGCATATTAGCTAAGTTTTGACGGTATACAACATGTGAGTACTCGGTGTGTTTGAGCAGAGATTAACTCTTGAGGCCTGGGACATGCTCAGGCTATAGGAGCCCATTCCTTCTTGAAGCTTGGCATATTTGGACTCGACATTCATAATTGTTACTTGCTGCAATTCTATCATTATAGCTGACGACAGTCAGTCATTCACTATTTTTAGTGTCATTTTCATGATCTTTGAGTTCACAAGCAAGTTTAAACAGCAAAGAAAACAAGAAAAATATAAGATTTTGAAGAAAGCAAAATCGTGTCACGATTGTTGAAAACGTGTCACGGTTTGGAGCACAGGATGAGGTTCATTCGACATTGGTTAAAACGTGTCACAATGGCTATTTCGTGACACGATTTTAGGGACATGTGGCACAAGGAAAGAAATGAAAGCAAGAGAAAATATGATCAAAAAGAGCAAAACAGGAGGTGTCAAGAAGCAATGGATTTAAGAATTCATATGGGCTTATGTTTGATCCAAAAGAAAGAAAAGGTAACATGCTGACTTGAAAGGAACTAGGTGGTTACATAATGATATAAAAAAGGCAGCTGCACAAAAAAAGGATCATTCACGTTTTCGGCGAATCACACTTTGGCATCATTCACGTTTTGGGAAGAAAAGAGGGAGCTAGCACGCATCACGAAAGAAAGCCATATGTATTGAGAAGAGGCAGCAGCGATT
>Ga0315914_1002547_pt1 | contig 27882 bp, 11 predicted proteins | sample MpolenodulesMG_FD_203920 | JGI IMG/M metagenome (GOLD analysis project Ga0315914, IMG submission 203920) | Medicago polymorpha root nodule microbial communities from Los Angeles, California, United States - elongated nodules | ecosystem: Host-associated > Plants > Roots > Nodule | place: USA...
GGAGATCCCATGCCCTTCTCTTTTTCAAACACCTTTAAGCATTTTGGATTTCATCTTCGAAAAGTTTAGATAGCATTCAATACTCTCCATTTTAGGGATTTTGGAATCCAAAAATAGGGCTGGCGACAAGGATGGAGGGTGGGATACCCTTGATAATTTTTTTTGCCAAGCATGATTATTTTTATAGATTAACGAAAATTCAATACTGAAATACTACAACGTATTGAAAGTGGACATGTATCTTATATCTTCTTGATCAAGTGCAATTTTTATATCAAGTACATGTTAAATAGTTCTTTTAATTTAATAATTTCATCTAAAATATACCAATAAAAAGTAAATCAACATTAAACGTAAACAAACTGTTTATGAGTTACACACCTTACTGTAGTAGAAAAAACAAATAGATTGAACGCTAGTAATAATAATAATAATAATACTTTTAAAATGTATATCAACAACAACTTTTTTTTTGAAGGAATCAGTAACAACTTATCCCGTTTATAATAATTATTTTAAAATTTGTGTCAACGACAACTTGTTCGTGAATATTTATTATTTCCTTAAAAAAACTTTAATTAGTTTTTGAATATTTTTTTAATTAATATTGTAATTGTTTTAAGGATATTAACATGTAAATAAATTGTAATCATTGATCTCTGTCATGGTCCCACTATTTATCTCAATTTCTCAAAACAAAAAAAAAATCTATTGCATTCCTCACACATACAACACACACGAACAATTCATTTGAAATTTTTTTCTCTCGCTCCACTTATTGAAAAAACCATCAGGTTTCTTCTTCTCTCAACAAAACCCTAGCCGCCTCCCTCTTGTGCAGCCACGCCTTATCACCGTCCGACCTACAATAACCATACCAACCCTTTCAATCTTTTCCTTTCATGGTGTATTTTCTATCCATTCGTTTATTTTTTTCAAAATCGTGAAGTTGACATCGTAGTTCCGTCGGAAAACCCTCTATTTTAGGCCGCCTTCAAGGTCAACAATTAAGTTTAACAACAAATTTATAACTTTCATCATGTAAGCTCTCTTATGGACATTTTTTATTTACAATCTATGCAGCAAACCGTGTGACTTCTACTTCTCCACCTCCCTTTCACGTGCAACAACAACAAATCAAAGTTTTAATTTTGGATCTCAACTTTATTTTATATTTATGTCTTTTGAAGATATGTACATCAATCTCCCTGTTGTTGTTTTCATGATAAGTATGTATAACTTTCTATAGTTTTAGTGTAGATTTTAGAACAATTTTGATGATGTAAGTTTATTTGAATCATTTTGTAAAATTATTTAGAACAATTTTTATTTTCATGATATGTATATGCAAGCATAGATATATTAGATTCAGGTTATTCCTATTTTGCAAAAAATAAAATAAAATATGAAGAACATTTTATTATTAAAAAAAAAACAGAGGTAAAGGATAACTTAATAGTAAGCTATCTTTTTATTCACCCCAAACAAAGATACTCAAGATAATATTTATTTATGACATATTAACAAACACTAAATCGACAACTAAAATCAAAATTATTGTCTTTAATATTTATAAATAATTTTTTTTGAAAATACAAATAAATCAATAGTAATCATTTGGTTTTTGATTTTATGTCATTATTTTTGTTTCCACATCTTCATTTTATGCCTTGATTTTTTATGTCATTATTTTCTGCAAAATACTTTTTTGTTTTTTTGTTATTAATGAAAGGTTGAAATTAGTAAATGATGATTCATGTATCCCTCCTTTAAACATGAAAATTTGTTATAGATGAAATGAAGTAAAAAAAGGAAGGAAATGATATTATTTATGAAGAAATCGTAAAATAACCAAATAATAAAATTGATTTGCTTACATGTGTTATTGATGTAGCTTGTGGCCTCTTAAAAAGTTTAAGGGAAAAATAGTTTGTTCTTGATATGAAAAGGAAATAATGAATGCAAAAGACAATTGAGTAAAAAAAAAAGGAGAAGAATAGATTGCAACTCTTGCAAGATACAAAATTAAAGTGATTAGTTGAAATGTGAGACATGAGAGAAAGGAAGAATAAAATTAGAGAAAGAATACACCAGAGAAAAGTTAGAAAGAAAAATATGAGTTTAAGTGGGTTTTGATTTGCTTTTAAAGGAATTATAAATTGTAGTTTTAAAATTTATGAGGGAGTTTTAAAATTTGAAAGTGTGTGATAAGACATGATGTAAGAGATGAAAGACATATGCATAGTGACATTGAAAAATGGGAAGTGTTTAAAATCAAAGTAACTATAGACAAATATTAGTTAGATTTCCATGAGTGTGAAGAGACAAAAGTGATTTTTAGTGCAAAAATCTGAAACCATATAAAAACTATAGTTAGATGACATCACCGGTTAGAAAAAGTAAATTTTAGACTCAATTTACCTCTTAATTAGTGATGTGGCTGCAAAGCAAAGTAGGGCAAAAAATAGTTTTCTACAACATAATCTTTTCTTATATTAAGAGGGATAAAAATGATAGTATTAGAAAATAAGTTATGCTTTATTGAAAAATAATGACCGAAGATGAGAAATCACAGTCTATTGTAAAGAAATAAATATGCTTTACAGAAAAATCTCACACAGCAGCACAGCAAAGGAGCTGAAGGAAACAAAAAATTAATTAGAGTAGAAAACATCAACATTTGATGTTGTAAAACATGCAGCAATTATATTGCAATCTCCTATATCCTGGTCAAGAAAAATACATGGAAAGTCTGTCATCATTTTCTTAAGTTTGTAAAATACATCATCCAAATCATCATATACTTTAGAAACTTATACTCACATCTGACATCCCCTCACCATACATTTAGATGCATGTAGATGGACTGTTTCAACAATATGGGGCCAAAGATTCCTTTCTATATCCCCAAAACAAACAAACACCAGCTATAATCACATGTTATGCACATGGAGATAACAATAGCACACATGTAAAAATGTGTAAGAGAGTTGAAAAATTGGATCAAATCAACAAAAGTAGTCTAACATATTGTCCCCTTTCTAGACTTCACATAGTTTGACATTGATAGAACTCTATAGTTTGCAGAGTAATAATAAAAGAGACTTGCTGGTGTTCCCATGACCTTTCAGAATACCGTGTATTCTTGATTATCTTTCTCTACTCAGCAGTGACCGGTTAAGATGTTCATAGACCACTCTTCTCATTCCTTTTGCCACAAAGCGTGATGTATGTTGATGTATTCAGTTGATCGATCAAGATTGTATTGAGAGTAATGATTGATATCTACCTTATGATGAATTCTTATTTACCACAATATCCTTACTAGAAGATGAAATAAGTGGTTTAAGGGTTGTACTTGTTGTAACATGTATGCCAATAATAGAGGAAGAGATAAAAGTAGATGACTAGTTATTTGACTATGTTGAGTCCCACATCGCTAAAAGTGAAGATGTGGGTATGTTGAGGCTGTTATAAATAAAGAGGAAGTAGCATCGTTGTATCATCCTTACCTGGATGGGGTCTTTGAGTGATCATGAAAGCTCATGGACTAAGTTGGGATCTCCATTGCACTTTGTTGAGGGCACCTGCATTCGTTCAGCCCCCACCCAATTTTAGTGAAATAATTTTTTCTTTTAAATTGTAGTATTCCCATTAAATTTGTAGGGTGTGACAAAAAAATTATTGTCGTATTCGCCATTTACATCTTAAGTATTCTTCTCTTTTTTTTTAGGGAAACATCAACGAATGAATTTCAAATGAAAGTCCACTGTTGATGAAATTTGATCTCACTTTTTCCTTAATCTAGATAATATATGTAAACATTTAATGACGGCGAAAATTATAGGATAAATAATGGCATATGGTGCCCAAAGCTCATGAATCAAATTTTCAATGAATGTTTCTCCATCAAAAGATCCGTTTAAAAATATTAATCAGCAAATAAAAAATTAATAGAAGCATAGTTGGTTGGTGACATTCGTGACGTCATGGAAAAAATTAAAACAAACCAAAGAAAATTCAACTTAGTCGGTTGCAAATTTCTGCTTGAGATAAGAGCAGCAAAAAAATATTGTTATTATTAAATTATAGGCTCAAAGACTACTATGTTCTCTGGCTTTGGCCTCTTGATTCCAATAGCACATATGATAGGAGTTGAGATACTGCTCTCTAAAGCTTGGCTAGACCACTATGATGTATTCAATATAGGCTTATTATTAATGATGGAATATGGTAGAGGACCAACATGGAAAACTGATTTTATTTCACAAAATATGGTTACAAAAGTATGATCCAGAATAAAAGTCTTTGAATCTTGGATTTATTCACTACTTACTATACTGCCTCACTAAGCATCTGCTAACAATCAGAAATCCTCTTCTGACTGTAAATAAAGATTTAAGTATTTACAAACTCAATTTTAGACATAAAAAGAGGAGCAAAACAGCTCTTTAACTTCTAGCAAGCTATAAAAACCAATGCATGGAGGGTGTATTTACATATTATAAGAGAAAACCATAATTTTTCTTCTTCTATCAGACAGCACAATATTATTTTGTCGGCTGCATTCACAAACGCAATGTACAAAACCTTACCTGTATAATTGGTTTCGTTGTTTCCTCACTATGAACCATTTCAGAAAGTTGACTACCTTTCTCCTTCTCCTCTGAGCTTTTCCCTTAGTCATAGATGTAGAAGGTGCCGGCATGAAGCTATTTACAGCACTCTGTAAATCTGCTTCAATATGGCACTGAGATTGAAGATCCGCATCGAAAAATTGCAGATGATCTTCATCGCCAAAAGCATGGACTATTGAATCCATGTCACAGATCAAAGGGTTGGAGACTTGGACTGGAAAACCAAGATGTTGATCGTATCTAAGGCCGAGGCTTTCGAAATTAGGCAAGCCATAGTCGTCCAAGCTACTTGTTGCACCAACTGAGTAAATGGATGGCATGATATCGGTAGAAGATGTGCTTTCTTTTGTATAATAGTCTCAATAGTGTGTCAAAAAGAGTATATAGAAATTGTGTTGATCGAATGAAGAAAATGATACTAAAGTAAAAAGTTTTCCGATGAGCCAACTAAGATAGCTTATAGTCTCACTAACTATCTATACCACTAGATCTCTAATTGTAATAACCACATTTGAGACTGAACAAGTTTATTGTTAATCTTCTGAGAGTGATATGGGAGAGATAACCAAGTGTTGGTTGGGTTGTGAAAAGGAGAGATTTGGAGGTGTGTCTATACAGTCATGGCTCTTCTAACTTGTGTGTGTCGATATAGACATGGCTCAGTTGACAAATCTGTATCAAATGATAGTTTTAGAAATCCTCTATTTAGTGTATTGAAATTCATTTAGCTTATTAAAATGCTGGTATTCGAAAACAAACATGATCAAAGATGAGAAATCAAACTAGCTATTGCAAATAAACAAATACATAGAGTTAAAACAGAAATTGTATAGAATAAAACAGAAAAATCTCATACAGCAGGAGCTAAAAGAACAAAAAGTCAAACCCCAATTTTCTAGTGACAAGTTAGATCAAAGCAGAAAACATCAATGTTTGATGTTACAAAACATTCATCATTTACTGTAGTCTTCTATTTTCATCACTCGAAACCGTGTCCCTAGCTTTCTTTTCTTCCTTGCAACTACAAGAAATACATAGAAAGTATATCATCATTTTCTTAAGTTTGCAAAATACATTATCCAAAAACCATCATTTACATTAGAAAATTGTACTCATATCCCTTCACCACCATACATTTTAGATGCTTGTAGATGGACTGTTTCAGGCTTTCAGCAATCTAAATTGTGCTAGAAGAAACCATGCTTTTCAATATGGGGCCAAAACTTTCTCTAGCCCACAACAAACAGCGCCAATTATAATCACATAGAGATAGAAAGATGAAATGGATGTAGAAAGAGGTTTGAGGAATACACGGAAGAAGGGATGAAAATAAGTGACACGTTATTTGTTGAACTAAATTGAGTCCCACACCGGTGAAAGAATAGATGCGAGTGTGTTTAGATGTTGTTATAAATAAAGAGGAAGTCAAAGATTCTTTGAGGGATGTTTGTTTCTAAGATCCTCTCTATTTGGTATAATAAATGGAAGATGCAATTTGGAGAGAGATAGACAAATAAAATAGATAATAGATCTTACTATTAAGTGAGTCCCACCATCATTAATTACATTTTAGTTTTTTAAAATTTTTGGTGAGAATCTTAACTCGTTTGTTTCGAGTTAAAATTTGTAACTCTCGAAGCAAATATCACTTTAAGATTCTTTGACAAGTATTCTATTTTTTGAATAATTTTTTAATAACTAATTTATGTAGTTATTTAAAGATTCTAAATAAATAATCTTAATTTCTACTCCCTACGAAATACATTTCAATATATGTTGAATACATGTTTAATCTATTCTATTACTCCCCCGTCCCTTGATATAGGCACCCATAATCTTTTTCACATTTTTTAAGAAATGTTGTGAGTGTAATAAATGTATCGGTTTTGTGTCTTATTATTATCAAATTGTCATTTGTTTGTATGTGTATTAAATTTGACTTTTCATATTTCTAGACTAGTTAATAGTATTAATTAGAGGTGTGTTTAGTAAAAAATAAATAAATGCATCTAGTAATTTGAAAGTGAGTTTACATTTAGGGACAAAAATAAAGTCAAATGGAGACTTAGATATAGGAACAGAGGGAATATATTTGATATATGTTCAATTTACTTTAGGGTCATGTTAATTTGTGCTCTGAGGGTATATGTTAAGGAATTCAAAATGAGCAACTTTGCATTGGAAAACATAATAATTTTACTTTTAAGGAGTTGACTGCACGACCTTTGATACATATATTTCTATAAAGTGTTCCTTAACATGTGCCTTTGAGGACACAAGTTAACATTTGCCTTTATTTTAATATTGCACTAATTAAGATAACCCCTAAAATAAAAAGATTTATTTTTATAAAAAATAAATGAAATGTTAAATAGTATCTTTAAAACATCTTGAATGGAGAGTCGTTTAGTTAACAAGTATTTCAAAATAGTAACTATTAATTATGAGGAGCTATATAAAGACAAGATCTTAAAAAAAAAACTACACTCTCTCTACTAACGAGTTTCACATTCAATTGAAGAAATAAAATATGTATAAGTTTGTCCTACCTTTCAAATTCATGTTATTCTAACTATCTTTAATTTTTTTTTTTTTTAAATGCACACATAAATGACACAATACATATGCACATAGTGTGACCTATTTAAGTACTCCTCCATTGGAGTCATTATTAGTGTATTATCATTGGATCATTAATAAGTATTTTTATTAAAAAATTATACTTCTTTCGTCTCATAATAAGTGAATCATTTGCAAAAAAATGATTAATTTCATTTTTCAATACAATAATAATTACTTTTTTCTAATTATAACTTTAATTAATACTACTTTTATCACTCTCAATTCAATATATTCTATTTTGCATTTATGATAAGAAGGAATACACAAATACTTGACAAGACAATCAAAACCATTTTCCTCTCTCTTTCATTTGTACATTTTTTCTTAATATATATATGAAATGAACAAAAAGTTCACTTAAAATGAGACTGAGGGAGCAAGAGAGAAGAAAAATTGGTTTAGATTAGATCAACGAAAGCAGTCTTACACACATGATGCTGTCTTAAATTTGTGTTGTATCCTTTCTAGTTTCTTCACATAGTTTGGCATTGATAGAACTCTGTAGTTTGCATAGTTATGATTGATATCCAGTTTATGATGAATTCTAATATACCACATGATCCTTGGTAGAAGATGAAATGGCTATAGAAAGAGGTTCGAGGAATACAAGGAGGAAGGGACAAAAATAAGTGACGCCTTATTTGTTGATCCAAGTTGACTCCCACGTCGTTGAAAGTAGAGATGTGGGTGTGTTGACGATGTTATAAATAAAGAGGAACTTCCGATAACAACCTCTAGTTTGAAATTTACAAGCATGGTTTCTTTTTTCAAAGTTTACAGTTGTCTTTAATCAATTTTTTATTTATATTATACACTATAGATTGTTTGATTTATAATAATGATATAGATTGGATTGAATTTATAGATAACTATAAAATTTGAAAAAAGAATTCTTTGCTCATCATCTCTCCGTCCCTCCCAATACTAGTTGATTCTCTTTTACGAAATAAAAAAAAGGATCGGTTTCTGTTATTTAATTTTTATAATTTATAAAGGTGCACAAGTTAATATTTTTTGCATATTTTATTTAAAAAAATGAATTTATTTAATATTTTAGTAAAATATATTTTTAGGGACAAAACCTACTTACAATTCTTTGGGTGTTTTTGGTATACATCTTTTTCGGATATCTTGTGAAAAAAAAATCTTTTATGGATATAACAAACTCTAATATAATTATAGATTTAAAAAAATCATGGTAACCATACGAAAAACACCTATGAACACCGAAAAAATTGTACCTAAATTTTTTTTCTCTATTTTTAACTCGTCTAATCCCTTTTTTTCCTTATTACTAATTAGGTTACGATTTGAATTTTTAATCATTTCTTCCTTTATAAAAAAAGTAATTTTAAATGTGAACTATCATTTGACATCGATCATAGACATCATAAATGTTGAAAGCAAGTTTTCTTTTTGGTTTGTAAAACTAAAAAAGCAAATTGTTTTTGTGTTGGGAATTGGGATGATACTAAAGTAAAGGTTTAATTGCACTTTTAGTTCATCAAGTTTGCCTAATAAAATAATTTGGTCCCCATTTCTAAAATTGAACTCACCTCTCAAAAAATTAATGACATGACAAGTATTTTACTAACATGGTAGTAAGTATATGGTTATAGGTCGAGTCCACGTCACAAATATTTATTCAACTTTAAACACTTTCAAATTCATTATAATTATAAAATTAAATTAACAGTATTTTATTAACTTCTCCTAAAAAAAATTGTTTTATTAATTTATTTGATTTTTTCAGCAATTCATTTTGTTTGATCATCACCAGAATGAAAACACTTTCTTATAGCCTACTACCAGATCCAAAATTACAAACAACACCAATTCTTTAATAAATTGTGCAGAAGAACAACGATAACATAGTTGAGTTCAAATTGTTGAGGGCAATATTATTTGGAAATAAAAAGCACAAAAGCATAATTTGAACACGCATAAGTTTAAGGTAGGGTGTTTGTCGATTAGGATAACCGTCCTTGTATAGCTTCACACCAAAATTCTTGTAAAAATATGTAGATGGTTAGGGTTTTATAAAATCAATTTCGGGTTTTTGATTTGAAAAGCAAACTGAAAAAAAAAATGAAGAAACAATCACCAAATGATATATGAAGGGGGCGGTTCGATGAAGACTTCTTTGCTTTTGAAAAACTGAAAAGATAGGATGATAGACCATGATAAAATTTTTTTTGATAGTTTTATGACAAACGAAGATGAGTATATCAAACACGAATTTCACGAAAAAAAATCATCATTAAATCAATGAATTAAAAAAATATTTTTATTTTTAATTATATAATTAATTTGGCGTAATTGCACTTTTCCCCCTACATTTTGCCAATTGTGCGGTTTTGCACCTCATCATTTCCCCCTTTCTTGTTTGAAGGCCCTCATGTGTTTTAATGATGATGTGTTTGATTTTGATGATGTGTCTTCATTTAATTTTTGCCATGTGTATAAATGATAATTTTAAAAAACAAAAAATGAATTTTGGAAATTAAAAAATCTGGAGTCTTCACACCGTTTCCTAATACAAGTCATAGCCACTTCTGGTGCATCTATCTTCGCTATCAAAGGTAAAATGCGAGTTTCATACGGATAAACCCCTTGAGGAAAACCAATATCTTTAAGAGAATCAACCATATCATGTGCTGAGTAGTTTCTATATGGAGTAGTAACTAAAGATTTCTCAATATCAAACATCTTAGGATTAGGCAAAAGCCATAGGTTACTCTCAGAACTTCTCTGTTCATTTCTTACTATCAAAGGGTTTACTAATGACATCCCCAAAGTATTGCCTGATGCAAAAGTAAACATTTCATCAACAGTTCCACCCCACGGAGCAGAAAGTGCTATAAAATGTTTAGTGAATTTCTTGCGCCAAGAAGAAGGGTTTTGATTAAGGAGTTTGAGGACAAATAAACCTCCTAATCTGTATGAGACAAGTATTACTGGCTTCCCTCCATTGGAATTGCTTGCTTTTTCTATCAAATTCTTTAGGTCGTTTAGGAATTTGGAACCAACTTGAGATGGGTGACCTGGTGCTGCTAGACCATATCGAAAATCATAGGGAGCTCCAAACAGATTTTCACCATCTATGTAACTAACAAGACAAGAAAAGGGAAAGGGGAAAAAATCCTTTTTTTAATTTCCAAAATTCATTTTTTTTTTAAATTATCATTTACACACATGGCAAAAATTAAATGAAGACACATCATCAAAATCAAACACATCATCACTAAAATACACGGGGGACCTTCAAACCAGAAAGGGGGGAAATGATGGGTGCAAAATCGCTCATTTAAAAACATGGGATGCAAAATCGCACAATTGACAAAAGATAGGGGGAAAAAGTGCAATTAAACCAGTTAATTTTAACATATAAATAAGTGTTTTTAATTTCCTCAAAAAATAAGTGTTTTCAATTAAATAAAATAAAAATAGTGACGTGAACTCCAAAAGAGAGTATATAGAAATTTTGTTAAATGAATGATCAAGAAAATGATACTATAGTGAAAAGTGTTCTGATGAGCCAATTATTTATAGAGTTGCTTTTTTGACATTCATTGTGTCTTAGTAACACAAGTAAATGATCAAAAAAATCAACGATAGTTAACTGTCGACGTGTTTTTTAGTTATAAGTCAGTCAACGGTAGTTAACTACCGTTGGAGGTATTTTAGTCTTCTACTTGTATTTTTAAGAAGTATTGAAAGTCAGAAAAACAATCTTCTTACTTATAATCACTAACTATCTAGACTAACTAGGTCTCTAATAACTACATTTGTGACATGACAAAATTGTTGTTCATCTTGTTTGAGATTGATAGGAGAGATAATTAAGTGGTAGTTGAGTTGTCATAAGGACAAATTTGGACTTGTGTATAATCTATGCAACTTTTGTGTAGATTATATAGTCATGTCTAATCTAATTTAGAATGTTTAAAGAGTGTCTCGAAAACACTCGTTAACAAGACCCTTTTAAAAATCATCTATTTAGTTCCTTAAAAAAAAAACTTCTACTTAGTGTAATATGAAATTGATTTAATTAGCTTATAAAAATGACAGTATTAGAAATCAAACTGTCTATTGCAAAGAAATAAATATGCTTTACAGAAAAATCTCACACAGCAGAGGAGCTGAAGGGAACAAAAAATCAGAGCAGAAAACATCAACATTTGATGTTGTAAAACATGCAGCAATTATTGTAATCTCCTATATCCTGGTCAAGAAAAATATATGGAAAGTCTGTCATCATTTTCTTAAGATGGACTGTTTCAACGATCTAACTATTGCTATTGAAAAACTAAGCTATATGTGTTTCAACAATATAGGGCCAAAGATTCCTTTCTATATCCCAAATCAAACAAACAAACACCAGCTATAATCACATGTTATGCACATGGAGATAACAATAGCACACGTGTAAAAATGTGTAAGAGAGTTGAAAATTTGGATTAAATCAACAAAAGTAGTCTAACATATTGTCCCCTTTCTAGTCTCTTCACATAGTTTGACATTGATAGAACTCTATAGATTGCAGAGTAATGATCGATATCTACCTTGTGATGAATTCTTATTTACCACAGTATCCTTACTAGAAGATGAAATAAATGGTTTAAGGGTTGTACTTGTTGTAACATGTATGCCAATAGAGGAAGAGATAAAAGTAGATGACTAGTTAATATGAGTAAGTTGAGTCCCACATCGCTGAAAGTGAAGATGTGAGAGTGTTGAGGTTGTTATAAATAAAGAGGAAGTAGCCTCGTTGTAACATACTTACCTGTATGGGGTCTTTGAGTGATTACAAAGGCTCATGGCCTAGGTTGGTGACCTCCATTGCACTTCGGAGGGGTGCCTACCTAAGGTGTTCTTAAGTAGAACAGCCTACATCAAAATTTGTTGGTGACATTCGTGACCTCATGGAAAAAATTAAAACAAACCTAAGAAAATTCAACTTAGTTGGTTGGTGACATTGTTATTATTTAATTAATTGTAGGCTTAAAGACTACTATGTTCTCTGGCTTTGGCCTCTTGATTCGAATAGCACATATGATAGATAGTGCTCTCTTAATTCCATTATTAATGATGGAATATGGTAGAGGACCAACATGGAAAACTAATTTTATTTCACGAAATATGGTTACAAAAATATGATCCAGAATAAAAGTCTATCTTGAAATTATTACTACTTACTATACTACCTCACTAAGCATCTGCTAACAATCAGAAATCCTCTTCTGACTGTAAAAAAGATGAAGTATTTACAAACTCAATTTTAGAGAAGAGCAAAACAGCTCTTTAACCTCTGGCAAGCTACAAAAACCAATGCATGGAGGGTGTATTTACATATTTAAGAGAAAACCATAACTTTTCTTCTATCAAACAGCACAATATTATTTTGTCGGCTGCATTCACAAACGCAATGTACAAAACCTTACCTATATAATTGGTTTCGTTGTTTCCTCACCATGAACCATTTCAGAACGTTGACTACCTTTCTCCATCTCCTCTGAGCTTTTCCCTTAGTCATAGATGTAGAAGGTGCCGGCATGAAGCTATCAACAGCACTCTGTAAATCTGCTTCAATATGGCACTGCGATTGAAGATCCGCATCGAAAAATTGCAGATGATCTTCATCACCAAAAGCATGGACTATTGAATCCATGTCACAGATTAAAGAGTTGGAGACTTGGACTGGAAAACCAAGATGTTGATCGAATCTAAGGCCGAGGCTTTCGAAATTAGGCAAGCCATAGTCGTCCAAGCTACTTGTTCCACCAACTGAGTAAATGGATGGCATGATATCGGTAGAAGACGCGCTTTCTTGTGTATAATTGAATCCTCCGGTCTTTTGAAGAGCCAAAAGCTTGTTGGCGCTTGATCCCTCGGTTCTCGGAGAGCTTGGGGAGTAATGCACATTAGTTAAATGTGAATAACCATCCATTAGGGAAGCCTCATCTTCAAAAGAGGCAAAATCGCCTTGGTTGAGTGCAGAAATAACCGAGATTTGAGCATCAACCTGATCGTGCAAAATCAAATTTTGTAAGTATTAAGAACTGTGAATGAAAATGAGAAAAGTAAGGAAATTAGCGGGTGATCAGAGATAAATGCCTTTTCGGTTTCAGACAGCTTATCTACAGCGACATACTCGCTTTCAGCGAGCAGTCCTGTCACTTCTCCCACGGCATTGAAAACTACGTGAGGTTGTTGAGAATGAGAAGCAAACGACACGTGTCGCGTTGTATCAAGAACACAAGTCCGAGCATGCTCTACGGTTACTTCCCACATCTTTGCAGACATCCCAGTGCCCAGTATCTACACATTCCCAAGCAAAGAACTTTGTCATTTGCCATAGAGAGAAACCAACTAGTAGTACTTATCTAAACTGTCCCATGAAAGTATTTAAAAAAAAAAACCTTTAAAAGACAAAATCTATCAAAAACAAGTTAAAATTGACATGTTTACCAACTTGTGGCAACAAAAATAATACTGAATTAGTTCTTACAGTTCGCAGCTTTGCTGGATCAAGATTGAGTAGTGTGAGAAAATCTTTAACAGTACGTATCTTTTCACGACTCAAACGCCTGTGGAAAGCTCCATCTTTGCCTATCTTTTCAAGTCTCCAAACTTCATCCGAAAGACTTGGAGGGTGGTGTTTCTTGTACACTGCAGTGAAAAATCAAATGTTAAACCGTGTTTCCTCTTATTGTTCGACAAGTGACTTTAAAAGCTCAAATATGTTCTATTATAAGATATTGGCTGTAACTAAGGAAACCAAATTTTTAGCCTTTTACTTTTACCAATAACAAGAACAAAAATACAAAATGATATAAATAAATCATTTACGCCAAGAAGATAATCAATATGATAAAGGATCATAGAATCACATTTTTCACATTAAAAGATGTAAATCAAGTAAACCCAACTGTTTTCATGTGAATCACATTTGTGTTCTACTGTTCTTTGTTTATTAGGGTCTGTGTGGATTGACCTATTCTAACAGGGCCTTACTCTCAAAGACAAAATTAGTCTAAAAAGTTAGTTGTGATAGCATCTGAAATTATTAGATCTTATTGCATCTAAGCAGAAAAAATATTAGCGCATGTTTTTACACAAATACTCACATTCTCCTCTGTGATCCCTAACAATAAATGAATCTGTCTTTGCTTCTCTTATTCTAATACCGTCAAAGTTGTCCACAACTCTTGCCCCAAGCCTGAACCTACGACTCCTTGTCCAACTTGAATTATCGGTATATGAAATTTCACCCACCATACAAAGCCCGTCTTTTAGATATAAAATCACATCTCCTGTAAGGAGGGGCTTTTTTCCATCCCTTTCTCTCACAATATTGTTCTTGAAATCTTCAGGCATCCAAATGTCACTTTCTTCTTCGAAATCACCCTCAAGAACTACAATTTCTACCTTAGCTGAAGATTCAGGTCCTGTACAAACAACCTTCCCTGTTAAGGCGTCAACTAAACGTATCCTTAAGTTTGAGCCATCTTCTCCTTCAATTCGAGCTCCTGTAAAGACAGGGAGAGATATGCTGTTTTCAAACTGCAGCTGCAAAGTTCTTGATTCTGAAGTGTTAATCTCCTTTCCACAGGTCCTGAAACAAAGCAAAAAAGATGCATGAGAAACGGTTCAAGTAAACAACTTCAAACCATTAAGCTAAAGCTTTTTCTTTCCCCAATCCATTCCCTTTGCTTCATATGCAACTTGACAAAGGAGGCATGTGAATTTAAATTATCATTAAAAGATTATTGCTTACTGTTTCATGCTGCTCAAATGCTTCTTTAGAGCCAATTCAACTTCCTCTCTAACCTGCAAAGAAGTCACATAGCATCAAATTATATACCAGTAAAAGTGGAACCAAAATCCAAACCAGCTCCTCCGAAAACATGATCAATATACGGTATCAGGCCAAATGAATAGCCACCATGAAGTGGATACAATACAACTACACAAGTTATTTACAGCCCACAAAGCATGGTGGTAACCCACAAACAACACTTAAATACTCTAAGTAAATGAATTCACTTATTCTAAAATGCACTTAACCATTATAAAAATCCTAAAAGCAAATAATATTACATCTTATAAAACAGAATAAAGTCATACACAAATAAATAGAAATGAACATGATATATATAAATGCAATGAACCATAATATAATAGAGTTCATACCACTCGGCGAACCAAGGGCTCTAGAATTGGCTCCATCAAATTCCTAACTGATTGTAACTTCATTACCTCACGCACCACACTAAAACAAAATGTCAAAAACATAACAAATTAGTCCTGTTAATAATCAAATAAATTGTGCATACAAAATGGTTCTAAATTGCAGTGGCGATCATGCTGCAAACCTTAATGTTGCAGCAAAATGCAGACAAATGCATGCACAATTGTGGTTACAATGTCATTACAGAGACATCTAAAGTATTTATTTTGTGCCAACAATTTCAGTTGCAAACCACAATTTAGAACTATAACAGTTGATAAGTACCTAGAATAATACACAAACAATGACATTGCTCTTTTTACTTAGAACATGAAACTACACCAACTCAAATGCGAAAAAGGGATCAATTTGACACTTAATTTCTCATTTCATTTCATCCCTGGCAGACATTCCACAACGACAGTATAAGTACATATGAACTTGCCCAACATTAATTCTCTTCACAATCACACATATTAAACCCAATTTTTGCACCCCAATTAAATAAAAATGCAATTCACAATTTCACATTTGCAAAACCAAAAACACCCCATTTGATTTCAGATCAAAATTCATCGTTTTCACCATTCACATTTCCTCAAAACACAATCAAACAGCAAGATCAAAAGTAAAAAAAAAAAAAAAAAGTACAAAAAGATCATACAAACACTCACTGACCTGCTAAAAGGAGGAGGCTTTCTACGCTTATCATCTGGTGTCTTGTTATCATCGGGACCCCTCTTGAGCGACATAGTCGAAGAGACGGTAAGAATGAAGAAAGAGGGTATTCAAAATTGAAAGCAAACAACATGGGGGTGTAGACAGCAAGAATAAAAGATAGGAAAGAAACAAAACATGACACACCAATATATAATAATAAAACTATATTATGACGCCAAAAAGAGGAAGTAACTGATAAACGACAAGACCATCAAATAAAAACGAAACTACTTTGTATCTCGTTTGAATAAGAAGAAAAAGTACATGTGTGTTGTGTTATGAAGTTTGTTTGGTGTAGGATGTTTCTGGGCTATGAAGAATTCTCGTTGTGTAGTGAAAGAAAACACCATAATTGTGGTTGATGAAGAAAAAGAGTGTTTCTTACTTCTTACGCGAAAGAAGAAGAGAGTGAAATGAAAGCGAGAAGAGAAGAGAACAACCTCAGACAAAGGAAGGGTGGAAGTTGGTGTGGGACCCATGATAAGGCGCGTTTGTGTTATTGTGTCTGTCTGACTTGGTAAAACAGGGTCCTACTTTTCACTGTTTTAATTCAACACGCTTCTCGTGGCTAATTGTGTTCGCCACATGGTTTCACCCTTTTACTCATCTAAGAGAATCTCACACTTCATGGAGATGTTGATATATCGAGGGTAAATTAAATTTCACATTGAATGCAGGGTAGATTTTGAGCAACATAAAAGTATGATGATTTATATATCTAATACCTTAAGACTTTGGGTGAAGATATATTATCAATCTCATCAGTGTAGATGTTTTTAGGGTAATGCGATGATACAATTCAATGTAGGCTTCCAGGAAAGCCTCAATATTATCATAATTTATTTTGTTAGTTTTTAAGTATCATTAATTTAATTTTTTATCTTGAATTTAAACTCTTCGATGTTTGTGGTGGATAACGTGCTCAGAGAATCTCATACTTCATTGAGATGTTAATGTGTTGAGTGTAAGTTAAAATTCCACATTGAATTCAAGATTAGATGTTGAGCAACATAAAAGTAAGATGATCCTTATATTTAATACCTTAAGACTTTGGGTGAAGATATGTTGTCAATTTCACTTGTGTAGTTGCTCTTAGCCTAATGTGATGATACAAACCAATGTAGGCTTCCATGAAAGCCTCAATATTATCATAATTTATTTTGTTAGTTTTTAGGTATCATTAATTTAATTTTTTATCTTGAATTTAAACTTTTAGATGTCATTTGCTTTCATGCAAATTTTTTATTCAATTTATATTATTTCAAATTACTTCACTTTTGGTTTTTGGTGAGACCTGACAATGGAAAAATGGAAATATGTTTTGTTGAGTTGACAAAATACATGTTTATTATCATTAAAAACATACATGTTTATTAGACATTTTAAATTGATGTGACATTTTTTTAATGAGTTGAATATTTTGGTAGCATAATTCCTATGTAATCTCCGATTCCTTCAAAAAAATCCATAAAATTACCAGCAACTCACATGTAAATAAAATACACTTAGTTTATTTCCCTTATCATTTCTCTCATGTTCAAACTTCTTTTTCACCGTTACTCTTTTTCTAATGTACTTTCTCTCTTCTCATGAACGAAAGAAACCAAAACATCCTTATATGAAATCTCCACCAACCCACATTTGTTATCATGATGTGCCTCTGGTGGTGGATGACGTACTCGTGGAATCATACTTCATGGAGATGTTAATGTGTCGAGTGTAAGTTAAAATTCCACATTGAATGCAAGAGTAAATGTTGAGCACCATAAAAGAAAAATGATCCATATACTTAATACCTTAAGACTTTGAGTTAAGATGTGTTGTCAATTTCACTTGTGTAGTTACTCTTAACCTAATGTGATGATACAATCCAATGTAGGGTTCCATAAAAGCCTCAATATTATCATAATTTATTTTGTAAGATTTTAGGTATCATTAATTTAATTTTTATCTTGAATTTGAACTTTTAGATGTCATTTGCTTTCATGCAATTTTTTTATTCAATTTATATTATTTCAAATTACTTCACTTTTGGTTTTTGGTGAGACCTGACAGTGGGAAAATGGAGATATATTTTGTTGAGTTGACAAAGTACACGTTTATTATCATTAAAAACATACATGTTTATTAGACATTTTAAATTGATGTGATATTTTCTTAATGAGTTGAATATTTTGATAGCTTAATTTCTATGTAATCTTCAATTCTTTAAAAAAGAAAATCCATAAAATTACCGGCAACTCACAATTCCATATACTCTCACATGTAAACAAAATATACTTCTTAGTTTTTTTTCCCTTATCATTTCTCTCAAGTTCAAACTCTTTTTTCATCTTTTTTCTTTTTCTAATGTACTTTCTCTCTTCTCATGAACAAAAAGAACCAAAACATCCTTATATGAAATCTCCACCAACCCACATTTTTTACCATGATGTGCCTCTGAATTTAATTGGTTACCTCACCATATCACAAACACAGAGTCTCCCACTTAAGGGATAGATGTTAATGTGTCATGTGTGGGTTAAACTTCTATAATTAGATGTAAAATTAGATATTAAACAACACATTAGTGAGATGACCAATATAGCTAACGCTCCCTTTCATGCAATTTATTTATTCAACCTTTATTATTTGAAATACTCTCTCTTTTGGTATTTGATCGGATCTAAAAATGGAAAAAGGTCCATGTGTTATGTTGAGTTGACAAAGTACATGCTTATTAGAGATTATAAAATAATGCGATATTTTTTTTACTTGAGTATATTTTTTGGTAAAATAATTATTCATAAATCTTCAACTCCTTCAACTAACCCATAAAATTACCGATAATTCACTCTTTTTCTAATACTTCCATGAAAAAACTCTACTTTTTTTTTTCTCTTTTCATTTTTCTCGTGTTAATATTTCTCTTTCCATATTCTTTATTTTTCTAATTGCTTTTATCTCTTTTCAAGAAAAATAGTAACATAAACCTCCCTCCATAAAACCACCATTAATCCACATTTTTTTACCATTTTATAACTCCGTCTAATCTTATTTGGCTATGTGACCAGATCACATACACAAAATCTTACAATTAAGGGTGATATGTTAATGTGCCAGTGTCTTAAAGTTTTACATTGGATGCAAGATTAGACGTCGAGAAACATATATGTGTAATGATCAATATACTTAATGCCTTAAAATTTTGTATGAAGATATCGTGTCAATGTCGCTTGTGGTTGCTCGTAGCCTACTATGATGATTCAACACATGATATGCGCTCTAAGAACTGTGAACATTATAATGAACTATTTTGTTAGCTTTTGGATGTCATTTGTTTAATTTTTATATTGAATTAAGTTCTTTGATGTCGTTGCTTTCATGCAATATTTTTTTAATCAATCTTTATTATTTTAAATTCTTTTACTTTTGGTCTTTGGTAGGATTTAATCATAGAAAAAAAGTTAAAGTGTTATTTTGACTTATCAAAATACGTGTTCATTAGACATTTTTAAATGTTGTGATATTTTTTTAATCGAGTCTAATTTTTTGGTAAATTGATAATCAAAAAATATCTAACTTCTTCAACAAACCTATAAAATTAACAACAACTCGCTCCATTCTTTATAACCTCACGAACAAAACACATAATTCTTTATTTTACTGGTATCATTCCTGTAAATCTCAAATTTCTTTTTCATCTTCATTATGTTTCTAATTTCCCTTCTCTCTTCTCATAAAAGAAATGAACAAATATCTTCCTCCAATAAATTACCACCAACGCACTTTTTTGACCATTTTGTGCCTCCATTTGACCTTATTTGACTATGTCGCATAATTATTGATGCGGAAAGTCCTACATTTGAGGGAGAGATGTTAATGTCTAAAACATATGTTGAAGTTTTACAATATATGGAAGAATAAATATTGAAAAATATATAAGTGAGATTACCTATATACATGCGCAAAAGATTTTGGATTTATTCAAATAAAATAAAATAAAATTTAACGCATGATTACATGGACAATTAATGCTTTTTAGAAATATGAAGATGTTTCTAACTCAAAGTTCTTAGCTTGCTTTGCATAGAATTTGGGTGGTGGCAGTGCATTTCATGTTGAGCTATCAGCGGTTATGAGGGAAATAGAAAGGGCATATCAAAGAAGATGGAGGAAATTATGGATTGAAACAGATTCATCTATAGTGGTCTTTGTAGCTAAAAAAAAATATATGGTTCCTTGTGTCCTAAGAAACAAATGGAAAAATTGTCTTTGTATTCTTAAGAAGATTAACTATTTGATTACACACATCTATAGAAAAGGAAACAAATGTGCAAATAAGCTTGCTTCTTTAGATCTTGACAATCAGGGTCTTACTATTTGGTTAGAGGTTCCTATCTTCCTAAATAGTTTGTTTGTTCAAGATAGAATTGGTCTGCCAATTTTAGGTTTGTGAATTGCTAGGAGGTTTTGGTCTATTTCCCCTTCCTTTTTTTTTTCTTTCTCTCTCTCTTTTCTATAGAATATTTTGAGGTAACAGTCCTTTAGTACTCCTCTTTTTTGGTTAAAAAAAAAAAATGAAGATGTCATGTGTAATTGAGAATTTTTTGCAACGCGTTTATTAATTATATATATAGGTATATAGATATAGATATAGATTCAGATTTTGTGTAAAAATAAAATTGGAAAAAAACAACAACGGTTTCAAAGAAACTTGTTCTAACTTCTAGAGTCGATTTAGTGGTAAAAATAAGTCTTCATTCGGATGTTCTAGATTTGATTCCTGTTAGTGTCTTTGGATAAAGGTGGATGTAAATTTCATTGGAAATATATTTAAGTCAAAGGTCTTCTCCACTTTGCCTTGAATCGAGACACCGAATCCTAAATTGTACTTCTATAAAATAAAATGAATTTGCCCTAATTCAACAAATTATAATTGTTATTTTCACTTCACAAAAAACAAATGACCACACTCGTCAAAGACTCCAAAAAGTACTCATTTTTTTAAAGGTAAAAATAAAGATTAGATATTATTTAGTATTTTATAGCTTTTTCGTACGGTCTCTCTTTTAGTCCTATCATTATTTATAAACAATGTATTTTTAGACAGTGTCAAATATTTATTAATTTTTGTATGTTCGAATAACATTACTTTACAATAATTGTAGCAAAAAAAAAGACAAAATCAAATGTTACAAACAAAAAGAAATTATCTCTACCACGCAACAAAATATGCTTCTAATGGAATCATTGATACAACAAAATTGTCCTCAAATGTGAAGAATAAAAAATTATGCAGATATGTGATACACCACTTCATGTTCCATAATTTATAGGTATTGTTGAAGCTAATATCTATCTTTTTCATCATGTAATATTTAAGAAATGAGTGCAACAACATGGTTAAGCCAACTTTGATTTGTCATCATCAAACAACTAAAGAATGAGGAAGCAACTAATAAGAATAACAAACCCATGAAGAAGTTTGAATAAACAAAAGAGAGATTTTAGAAAAATACTAAAAATTACGAATGAATTTTGAAATGGTGTGAAAATGTTGAAAATTATATGCAATATTTATAGCAAACAAATCAATTAAATAACATCAATTGAAATGGTGTGAAAATGTTGAAAATTATATGCAATATTTATAGCAAACAAATCAATTAAATAAGATCAATTACCCCATTAATTTTCTGATATGATAAATGAATTAATATTTGATACGATAAAAGCCTGATTCTGAATATCGATACATTAATGCATTTCTTACCCACTAAGAATTGAAAACGTGTGCTTTTATTGTACTATCAAAAAAAATTGTGAAAGAAGTTTTTTATCAGTAACCATTCAAATTGACAATGAGTGAGGCGATGATGTGAGCTAAAAAAATTGGATTGGTTAAGATTATATGTAAAATTATAGCTGAAAGAAAAAATATTACGCTAAATTGAAAATGTAAATGTGAAAGCATGATTTTTTTTCTTAGTAAATCAAAACAATAATTCAATTTTTTTTTCCAGATTCAGCTTTCTTGTCACCATAATCATATGGTACAACATTGTTGTTTCTACTGGTAGAGGTGTCTTCAGCAGATATGTTTTTCTCAGATCTTTTTCTATTACACTGTTAAGTGTTAAGACAACAAACCAAGGCTCTGATACTAATTGAAGGTGAGAAAAACACAAGAAGGGGGGGTTGAATTGTATTTGCTTTTTCTTCGTTTTCTCCTACTAAAGTCACTGATCAGAAGCAGATAGAGTTCAGCTTCTGAAGTTATAATCAGAATCTAAATGCAGCGAACAAAATCAGAGAGAGAGAGACGAAAGACACAACAATTATACATGTTCCTTCCACAAACCAGAAGTAGTTCTGTCCCCCTTGCACTTCCAAGGAGAGTTCACTAAAGGTGTAATATCTGATTACAACTGTTCACTGCTACAACTAGCAAGAGACTTCAAATTACTCAAGCACAACTGTAAGAGATTTCCTATGCTCCTGAACTAAATCAAGAGACTTCCTATGCTCAAGCACAACTGCAAGAGATTTCTTATGCTCAAGCACACAAGCAAGAGACTTCTATTCAAACAAAATTACAAAGAAATATGTTTGAAGTTGAACACTTGATATACAATCAGTGGTGTTCACAATACAAATCAGATACAAACTCTTGAAGACTCTAGAATTTCTAAGATATGAAAGTTGTTAAGAAATTCTAGGTGAACTTTTGATGCAGAACAACTTTAGCAGAGTTTTGGCACTTTGTAAAATTGTATGAGTCTTGCATGCTCAAACTGCAGGTCTTCACTCCTTTGTATAGAGGTGTGAAAGATACGTTGGAACATCAAAAAAGAGTTGTTTGAAACTTGATTAAATCACCAATGATCTTTTATCTGATATGGTTATTGTCCTATGAAGGATCAATTTCAAATCCATTCCAAGTTTGAAGGGACACTGGTGCAGGCATAGCTGTTGTTCTTGTCCTATTGCAGACACAACTCAGAGTAGTGAAGATAGTGGTTGTACACTTCGTACAATTGTCCTTTTTCAACTCTCTCCAACGAAAAAACATCCAATGCCTTCAAATCCATTTGAATTAGCCGTTGCTTCATTCTTCAAGTCTTTTGCAATGATAGACGAGATTAAATCATTTGAACAGCCTTTGAAGCTTCAATTCTCTCAGCTTCTGATGAAAAACTGCTTCTGGTGATGTTGTTTTTGATGAGATTCTTATGACGATGTCAGCTCTTCAGGAGCACTTTGTTTTCAAAACCACTTTTCTTCAGATGCTTCAAGCTTCTTACTTGTTGATTCCATTGCTCTTATTTGTTCTTTCAGAACCTATGTTTTAAAGAGACGCTAAATTTTTGTCTATGGTCCTGCGCACTTGAAAAAATATTAGCATATCCAATTGATGATTTTTAATACATTGTTATCATCAAAACTCAAAGGGTAATGTTAAACACATTTTGTTGCAACAATCACCACATCCATTTAACAACATTAAGCATGTATAAATTCACACCAACAATCAACAACATGATTATCATGCCACAATTCATTAACAAACATCGTCATTAAGTTCAACATCATTAGCATGATTCATCAAAGTTAACATTTTCAAGGAAAAACCCATTTGGGGTTGGCCTAGTGGTTGGCTTGGGATCTTGGAGTTTGTTCCTCTCAAGGTCTCAAATTCCATTCCCATTGGTGCCAATTTCGGTGGGGAAGTCCATACAGAGCTTGCTCTGGCTTAGAACGGGACCCCCGCAAGTGGGCAGTGGGATTGGTCCCCTCGGATTAGTCGGTCCCTGGATCAGATACCGAGTTTTCAAAAAAAAAAAAAAAAAAAAAACATTTTCAAGGAAAATCACCATTCAAGACATTCAACAAAAATTAGGCAAACATATACAAACGCCTCAACAAAACACATGCACTACTCAGATATGTTCACAGTAGCTTAGGCATATGAGTATCCTATGCCAATTCCAAGAAATCACAATTTTATGCTAAGTTCGTATCATTTTGCAAAACGACCAATATTGACACTTTTCAAAGTAAGACAACCTATTCAAGTATGTAAACCCACCATACAATCTTAATCAATCATATAAGCATGAACATAGACCACTTACAAACTATCAAACATTAGTTCAAAGTTTCACCAAAGTTCATCTGAGAAAATACTAAGTTTCGGCTATTTCGGTGAGTATTCACACTTTCCGGTTAACTCTCAAGAAACAAGGAAACCAACTCATTTGCCACAACTATGCATATACAATAATCACAATTGTGCGTAGTTGCATATACATGTGCGTTTCACCGGCCAATTGCGACTAAAATGCCAATTCGACAATTTTCGGCTCAAAAACAAAGTTAACTACACAAATGAAAATCAATTGTAAACCAAGGTAAAATCAAGCTATGACATTCTTAGAAGCTTATTTATACATTGATTGAATAAGGTTAAGTGTTTGGAATCCATTTGCATGCTTAAAAGTACACAAAAATACGAAAAACTAAGTTTTGGGGTTCTGCAGAATTGACACGGTCGTGTCACTTCACTAGTACAACAAAATGCATTTCAACATTTTCGCACATAAAATCTTATTTTCGAATCCGATTTCAATTCCGTTTTTGCCAATGCATTCCTAATACTTAGACCATACAAACTACACTTGAAAACTTGACATTTCAACATTAAAACAACTTAATCAACCTCATCCCAAAATGACTTTTACTCAAGAACCCAATTTTTATAAAATTTACAAAATCAACACAACTCAATCACAACAACACTTTCATAAACATCCAAAGCATAAATTGATGAGAACATTATCACACAACAACAAATACATCATATAATCATGATCTCACCATCATTCAACAACCACAACATCATTTTTCATCAAATTGAGCAAAAATCAACAAAGTTTCATATAACCACAATTCAAGTATGTAAAATCAACAACAACAACATGTTTAGCTTCAATTTCACATACCCAAAATTAGTGTCAAAGTAGGAACACGAAAATCACCATTTAAATTCACAATAATCACTTTTCACAATTAAGCACTTATGAATTTAAGTAGAAAAAGATATTATAACTTAAAATTATGAATGAACACTATCCCCCTTACCTCAATTGAGCACAAACATAGCTTTGACTTCACTTTACCTCCTTGAATCTCTACCCCCTTTTTGATCTTCAAGCTCTTCTCTTCTAACCTTTTTTCTCTCCGTCTAGCTATTTCTCTCTCTACCTCTCTCAAAAGTTATGTGAAATGAATGTGAAACCCTACTTCCTCTAAAAACTAGAGTTTATATAGGTCATACACTAATGGGCTCAACTCACAAAATGTCTTCATGGGCTCAAAGCTCTCATTAGCTAACTCACAAAGTTTCGACTCACTTACGGTTAAAAATAACGAATAGTTACCGACTCTTAACTAATTACCGCAATCCACTAGTAATTTAGTAAAAATAATGGTTCCCACTTGAAACACTAAAAATAATCCTCACAGTGAAATTACTAATTTACCCTTGCTCATACAATAACCAAAATACCCTCAAGTCCAAAATGACTATAATACACTTCTAACACCGAATCCCACTAATCTCAACCAAAATACACGCAAAGGCAATTAATCACATACAAGCACATATAAACACATATAAAAAGCAATTAAAATAAATCTAACAAAAAAACGGGCTGTTACATAAAGTCTCCAGCATCATCTCGAATACACATCCCAAGACATGCCTTGTTAAGGGAAGAAGAAAAGGAAGCATCTATGTTGCCTTTGTATCTTTCCTATGTTGGTTTTTTCCACCTAACAATTTTTTTGAGAGCTTGAATGTTCAACTTGGCTTGAATTCGGTTGGTCATGGCTGGAATGCTCAACACAACTACCTCTAATAATTTGAGCAGCTCTCCAATCCTCAAGTAGATGTGTAGCACGTTCAACCGCCTGGGTAACTGTTTCGTTCTTTTGTTGTCAAAGCTTCAGGTTTCTTCTTTTCCATAGGCTCCACATTAACGTAGCCAATAGTACACTTTGGTTGGGAGGACGTTGGTGTAAAAGAGTGAATATCACTGCATCCATATTGTAGTTTTGGCAAAGAACCCTATTAATTTTGTCCAGTAAATTCACAGCTTGCCAAACTTGCACCGCATTAGGACATTTTAGAAGTACATGAATACTATCTTCAAAATTACTTCCACAGATAACACAATATGTTGGATAAGACCCTCCTCGACTGCTTAGGCGTGCTTGAGTTGGGAAGCTACCGCAACACACGTGCCAAACAAAAAAAATTTATCTTGGGAGGAACTTTGAGTTTCCATATTAAATTACAGTGATCCAGTAAATGCAAATGAGAATTATCTTCTCTATCACTCACACATATTTTGTAAGCACTTCGCGCCGAAAAATTACCACTCTTTTCTATCTTCCATTTCAATTTATCCTCAGTAAAGTAATCAATGGTTGTAAAGGAAGGTCCAAGATCAATTGAGTCGTATTATTGTCAAAAAGGTTGTAAATCAAAGGAACTTTCCACGCCTTGCTAGATTGCTCAATAATATTATATACATTTACCAGTTGTCAAAAATAGTTTGTCCTCTAACCAAGGATCACCGAACAAAGGAATATTTGCACCGGTTTTTATACGTCATCTCGCCCGCTATTGAACAACCATTTTTGCACGAAAAATGAGCCGCCACACATAGTCATTCTATTTGTAAAATACAACTTAAATAATAATAATAATACAACTTACTAGTTTCTGAATTTATATGACTAAAAAAAGTGAGACATAGATTACCCTCTCTTGTTTAGGAGGTATTTACCCTTTCAAGATATCAACCAATCAAAATATAATATACAAATGTAACATTAAATGTCAAATAAATAAGTCAATTTTTCTATAAAAAAATCAATTTTAATAAGGTAACTTTTAATTTTTATTTAATTATATGAGCCGCCACACATAGTCATTCTATTTGTAAAATACAACTTAAATAATAATAATACAACTTACTAGTTTCTGAATTTATATGACTAAAACAAGTGAGACATAGATTACCCTCTCTTGTTTAGGAGGTATTTACCCTTTCAAGATATCAACCAATCAAAATATAATATACAAATGTAACATTAAATGTCAAATAAATGAGTCAATTTTTCTATAAAAAAATCAATTTTAATAAGGTAACTTTTAATTTTTATTTAATTATATTTAGGTATACAATCTTAATTAATTTACACCATAGGGCTTCTAACAATTAAAATTTCACATCAAATTCAACTCATAATGGTTGTGTTTGGTAACATGAATAAGCTAGCTTATAGCTTGTTGGACTAGCTTATAAACTTGTTTTGATATAATAAGATGTGTTTGGTAAAAAGCTTTTTTCACTAGCTTATAGTGTTTTTTGAGAAGCTGTTTCAAGTAGCTTTTGAGCTTATATTTAACTATAACTAACCTACGGTACGTTGTAAAATTTTATATATTCTTGCTTACATTTTTTTTCCACCTTCCTCTTATTTTTGGGATTCATAAAAGTAGAGATCAATGAGCTTTTGCCCTCTTTTATACAAAAAAAAAAAAAACAGAGATCAAATTGTCTGTGAAATTTTATTGGAGACTAAAACCAAAAGTTTGAATATTTATAGGGATCCAAA
>Ga0315914_1002549_pt1 | contig 27873 bp, 8 predicted proteins | sample MpolenodulesMG_FD_203920 | JGI IMG/M metagenome (GOLD analysis project Ga0315914, IMG submission 203920) | Medicago polymorpha root nodule microbial communities from Los Angeles, California, United States - elongated nodules | ecosystem: Host-associated > Plants > Roots > Nodule | place: USA...
AGATCCCCAAACACAAATCCATAGATCCATTTAAAACTCATTGAACAAAACCATGGTAGTTAGTCTATATATACCTACGTCCTCCCCATGTTTGATCCATAAGCGCAACTTATCATTGATCATCCATAATAGAAACACCAATACCCACTTTATTACGTGTTCTCGAAAAATAGGTGTCAATATTGTCTTTTGTATCATCCTATAGAAGGCCTAATCCATATTGTATTGTGTTTCTCTATTTGTTGATTGTTGTTGCACATATCCTATGCATTTTTTTAAAAGAAATGATATTTGTGTAACCATCTTGTAAGTTTCGACAAGTACTTTTAAACAACTTTTTTTTATACTTAAATTATATTTTTACTCTTTCTTTTTCTTTTTCTTTTTCTCTTTCTATTACTTTTGACTACTTTTAAACAACTTTTTTTTTTCATACTTAAATTATATTTTTACTCTTTCTCTTTCTATTACTTTTGATTAATAAGAAGAAAGAAAAAAAAAGATTATTATAAAAGTTATCATCAAATGGTTGTACAAGTGGGTTTTTAAAAATATGCATGTAAAAAAAAACACCCGAATATCATTTGTGTCAATTGCTTTCATCTATGCAAAAATGATAAGCACTTTTGACATAGTAAATCACATCCTTCTCATATTTTCAAATAATTTTATCATTATGAACTGATTCAAATATAAGAGTCTGCATAATTTTCGCAGCAGCTAGCCCTTGTACTAACTAGACCTTAAACCAAGTCAATGTTCGAAGCTTTCCTATATCATGGAACAACAAATGTGAAACCCTTAGTATGTTCAATAAAGGATCTAATAGGTTTGATATAATCCCAATCCCATCATGCAACCAATGAAGCTCCCTAATTGGTATATTATTTCCTGCACCAATACACCATTCACATGCCCCCATGCACAACAAACTTTGCACTCCAAATGCTACGCCAAAGGTAACTTGGATTAATTGTGACCAATACTCAACTCAATAAAGTCACATTTGGAAAACTATTTTTCCAAGGTTGTTTGCCGAGCATGACATGATTAAAGACAATGATACTTTTAAACATCAACCTACCATCATTCTTATGCGTAGATAAGCAATGTATTTAGACTACACTCTATTATTTGTTCAATGACGTTTAATGGATCTATTAGTTTTTGTTTATGGATTTATAGTTAGACGTGTCTATACCAACGTATAAATATTTATTTATACTAACTATGTCAAAAAGCATCACCATTTTTTTTAAAGAGTCAAAAAGCGTCAACATTTACATATTAAAGAATTACCATTGAAAAGCGACAAGCATAAATTATATTTGAAATATGTGAAATAATAAAAAGTATGTTGCATTATACAAATAAATAAAATTATAATAAAAAAGTAAACAAATATATATGATTACGATCAATACAATACAATGTCTCACATGCACTATTACTAATAATTGTATAGAAGAGTTGACCAATTAATTGAGTTTAAATGTTTAATAATTTTTACGAATCATTCAGAAAAACAACGTTCAATTTATGTGAGAATCAGGTTTTATCCAGGTTAATTTAGAAGTAGAACCTCTTCCTTATGTTTAAGTACAATTTATTATGCTCCTCCTCAAAGTCTAAGGTTCGATTCTCCGGTGTCAATTTAGGTGGTTTAATTTAGCTTCTTAAAAAAAGTACAATTTATTATTTCTCTTCTCTTTTTGATTCATCAATTCTCTTCTTTTGTTTGGTGAATCGTCAACTCTCTTTTTTGATAGGCCTCCATATTTTCTCTAATTTTTTTTATATTTTTAAATATATTTTTTTACAAAATATTTTTAAATATATTTATTCTATCATTTACTCTTTTTAGTTTTAGCTTTCATTAATTAGTTTTATAACAAATTAATTTTAGCCTTCTCTCATGTTTTTAATTTTTCACTAGTTTATAACCCTTTTACATCAAACTCTTTCATATGATGAATATTCATCTTTGTTCTTTAGTTCGAAGATTTTTAAATTTTTGTTACTCTATTTTTTAAATGAAACGATAAATTATTTTTTTGAAAATTTTTCCTAAACAAAATTTGTTTGATATTTTTTATTTCTTTTGTGTATTGTGGTGCATATTAAAAATTTAAAAGTTGGATCCAAATTTTATCTCAGCCATCAATTTTTCAGACAATAAAGGATCTCATAATGTGAAATTCAATCCGAAGGTAAGAAAACCTATCAATGATTATTTCGGTCAAAGATATTAAGGTACTTAATACCAAGACTTTAAATTTGAAACTCGTTTAGGGTTGACTTGAGAGCTTGGAGTGTGCTCCTCTCAAAATCTCAGGTTCGATTTTCCGTAACGCCAATTTTGGTGAGCTAAGTTCATACGGAGCTATGCTTCGGCTTTAAATACACCCCCCTCCACATTCAAATGGACGGTGAAATTGAACCTCTCAAATTAGTCAGCTCTTGGGATGGATACCGAGTTTTTTTTTGTGGACAGATTTTGAACCCCGGACCTTGCATATTTTATGCATTGCCCATACCAACTAAACTATGCTCACGAGGACATGGATACCGAGTTTAAAAACAAATAAAAAAAAGTTGAATTTTATTTAAAATTTGAACTTTACTTTAAGTTTAGAAGTTTAAATGTTACGAATTTCAAATTAAAAAAAAGATTAAAAAATGGAATTTAATCTTTCATTAATCTTAAATTTTTGAAAAAAAAAATTAATTTTGAATATTAGATAAAATAATTTTGTGTGTTTTATATTTTAATTCAAGCCTTACTTCATTCACATGTAAAAGATTTTTCCACAACCACTTTTGATTTGATGTATATCATGAAGTTTTTTCTCGCCCATTCTTCATATACCAAAGATGACTCTTGAAGTCATACATTTAACTTTGAATTTTATGTAAAACTTTAAGCTTTACCTTAAATTTAGATGTTTTTTGTTTTTAAGTAGTGATTGTGACAACGGTAAATGGCAGTGCAAACTTAAAAACAAACAGATATAAAATACAGTTTCAAAGCCACTAGTTTCAAACCCATGCACATATACACTACGATACGAAACCGGACATCCTTCAAATGGTTAATAACTTAATCTTTTAGTACATTTTCTATTACATTACACAACTCTTAGCCACGTTTAAAATTATACCCATCAAATAATGATATATCAGACAGATAAAATAAAAGATGCTTTTTTTTGCTTGATAGTACATGCCAACAATAATCCTCTCCAATCAGACACAATTGGAAAATCTTGGCTCAACGATTATGTCTCTGGACCGGAAGATCCATTGCTGTCAAGGAAGATGAGTTGAGAGAGTAAGAAGTATTGTATCAAACCTAGCATAACTATCTATTGTTGTAAATTTAGAGTACATTTCAAAAGTTTCAAATATTTTGTGTCCCATAATTTTAATTGAAATATATTATCATATTATTACTTATAATGTTTGACTTAGTGTTACACCCATGGTTTAATTCCAAATTTTGGTAACTGCTTTTTTCTTTGATATCTCTTCAATGTGGCAATAATCATACTTAATGAAACCTTGTTTCTCTTTCTCTCAACCTATAACATATGTGTCCTGATACACGTTTTTCACTTGTCATGGGAGTAGAAGTTTTTTATACGTAATGTAGAAAACTCATTTTAATTGTTAGTGATCAATATAACATCAAAAACATAATCCCCTCTTTTATGCTTCAAGTTATATTGTTAACCGATTTATTTTTCATGAGTCTATATACAACTATGGGTTCTCATCTTCCTGCAAATATTTCTTTCTTGTCACTTTTGTATCCTCAGTTCTTTTCGAGAAGGGTTTATTAAATTCTGGGGAATTAGCGTATAATTACGCAGAAAATCCTTAAGGACAATGCGATCCACACGTCTCAGACTACTTCACCGCTTGTTCGTTCTACAAATCTTGATAGTTGATTCAGTAACAGATTTGATGATCAGCACGTCTCAGACTACTTCACCGCTTGTTCGTTCTACAAATCTTGATAGTTGATTCAGTAACAAATTTGATTTGGTTGTCAAAAATGTTGATAGAGTTGTGTCGGTGACCTAATTATACAACAACATCCAAAGACAGATAAGTTTATTGATCTCACTCTCTTTCTTATATTAAATTGATTCTTATATTTATATGTTAATTATTATTTGTAGATATATTATTATGCCTAATTTTACAACAACTATCAGCAATAGTTTTATTGTGATTGGTTATAACTTATTGAAAAAATTGATGTGATGTTTGAATTTGAGTGAAGGTGCCCTTTTATCTCCACAATGATTTCACCATGCACCCTGGTTAATATATTCCCACTGGTGCGACGAATGTAGTCAATATTAGTCCCTTGAATACCAATTATGTCCTCTGGACAATGGTATTTGGCATTGTTTGTATTACTGTGGTAACAAATGGAAGCATTGGCACGATTAAATGTCGAGAACGAAGACCGGATATAGAAGAAAAATCTTGTCCATACAATGAATTACTATCATGAGCAGTGATGGTTTGTCAGCGCAGGCATCTGTCTGACGGTCTTAGGAAATTGTAGCATTGCAAGTTTTCTTAAATAGGGAATAACATCAACAAAAAAATTACTCAAGTGCCGTTCAAGGACCTTCAAGGTTTCTCCCTGCCATTCAACAATGCTTTCATTGCCACCAACATAAGATGGAATTTCGTCTCCAAACAAAACTCTAACATGTATAGTTTTAATTGACAAGTCTTGCTTTCCTAACAAATTGATAGCTTGCGTTGTTGCCACCAATAAACGGATGGAACAAAATACAGCTTTGTAGCTTTGTATTATTGTGATCAGTTTCGGATAATACTCATACACATTTAAAAAATCTTGTAATAGCACCCATTGCAGAATAAAGTGGTTTCGGGTAATGCGAATACACATTTTTAAAATCCTTAGAATAGCATCGTTGCTGGACAAAGTGGTGCATCCAAATCTCTTTCCTTGATGATTCGATCAGGAGTATCAGCTGGAGCAACACGAATGCAAGCACGAGTTTGATCCTTTTACGGCCGATGATATGAGCAGAAAACACAGTGACCAGGCCAACTTGGCCATCTCTTCTCTCCGGAGTTAGGTTCCTCCTAAGGTTTGCCACAATGTCCAAAATTGTATCAGTGAAATGGTTCTGATTGGAGTGTAACTCTGAAATATATGATTAAACGTAAATTTCAAAATGTTCAGTTTTAAATGTTATATAATTTTTTTTATAGTGGCTACTTTATTATTTAAATTGAATTCATACTTCAGGTCCCCCTAATATGAGCCCCCAAAAAAGTTTCACTAATGAACCTCCTTGTATGACCTGCTACAACCGGTCATCATATTTTAAAAAATTATTAATCAATTTTAATTAAAAAAAAACTATATGGGACCCATACTTTTCATCTCTCTTAGAAAATTCATTTCGTTCTTCTGTAATATCTTTTCCTCCATTCTTCTCTCTTTTTCATCAATTGTTAATTCTGAATCTTAAACTTCTCAAACAAAAATTCTAAATCTTCAAAACTTAAACCCCAAATCCATAACTGTTAATTAATTGCAGTTTCTTTTCTCACCTCATATTGTTAATCTTCAAACCCAAATTACTTTCAGTTCCTGAAATCCAAGTGGCTGAAGCTCGTATCTCTCCCCTGTGAATGGTTGGTAAATTAAATTGGGTTTTGTACTCTCAAATTCATCATTCCAATTTTGCTGTTGTAGATCACTTGTTGTTTTATTATCAAACTATTCATTCTAATTCCTTGGATTCTTATGATTCTCTTCTTTTTAGGTTAATTTCTTGTTTACTGGTTGATGTCAGCATTTGGGTTTGTTAGTATTCAAATACTTCAAATTAGTGTTAACTCAGGTGTTTATTTGTGTCAGAAGAATAAATGAACTAAACTGAATTGAATTGGGGAAATAGGGTTTGGGAGGGTGAAGTGATGATACCAGGTGGAGGAGGAAGAAGTTCAACATCATCATGGGCACCGACAACCTCTGTGTCTGCTCCTGGAAAGAGAAATGGTTGAATAAATTGGTTACTTTTTTTTGGTTGAATAAATTGGTTACTTGTAGTTGTATAAAATGCTTGGAAAGATAAATGGTTGAGAAAGTTTCAATGTGATGTGGAAAGAAAACTGGAAAAAGGTTCTCGTATTCTCTTAAAAAATAATAACACATTGATGGACAAAACTGTAAATTACTTAATTAATAATATTGTTTTTATATAAACTTAAGGAAATACAAGTGACCTTCAACAACAGGTAATTTTAGAGGGTCCATGATTGGTCCATCAAAAAAGGGTCCATATTAGAGGTCACCCATACTTCATCAATGTGTAGAAGATTTTTTACAATCCCTCCCCATTCTTGGCATACTAATTTGAGCTTTACCTTAGATTTCGATGTTACAAATATATATTATATATTTTTTGGTTAAATCGATGTTACAAATTTTAAATAAAAAAAGATTAAAATACACAATTTAATATGTGATTAAACTATTTTTTAAGGAATATATGATTAAACTTCTTGTAAAAATAAATGATTAAACTTCATACACCAAAGATGACTCTTTGAAGTCGTGCATTTTTTTTTTACTAAAATAGAAAAATATGTTGATGTTAATAAAACTCTACCAGTAACAAATATGAAGGAAAAAAAAGAATCACAGCAAATACGAAGGAAAAAAAAAAAACAAGTGCTACTAACAAATTTGATCAAGTACTACCGACAAATATGATTCCTCAACATATATTATCTCTCTCCTCATTAGAGTTCACTCGTTATTGTCGGGAAAAACTATACCCATCAGTTAGGTTGTAGCTTGGTTGAGCCGGAAACCTTCATGAAAAGTAATTCCACACAATAATTTATATTTTTTTTTTATAGTTGAGCGTTTACATTTTAGCAGGAAAACAATGTGTAATGGCCTGCAATCACTGAATTATATGAAAATTATACATACATATGTATGTGTATATATATAGTGATTTAAATTAGTAAGAACCATATCGTTTATTTATTATCTATGTATTTTTATTTATTCTGAGGGTAATGGTTAGTTGGTTGCGATGTTTTGTATTCTGTTACGCTATAAATTGTTAGATGATAACATAATTGTCCTAAAATATATATATACAATTCCTGAAGAATACTGCTCACTTGATATCACTAACAGATTTTGGAAACTATAATCAAAACTTTGACATTGTACTTTGAGCATAATGTTGTACAATGCGAGAGAGCTTCTGCATTGTTGATGTAACTTGGAGATAAATCTGCATCCCAAATACGGGTGCTACATGCTTTGGAAAGATGGGTTGGAGAGATTCCTCGCATTTTCGCAAGTATGCTCATTACCATTTTTTTATGCCATGAAGGAGGAAAATCCACATTTGATGTACTATATCAATTTAGGGATGTACTTTTTGATGTATTTAGGCAGGTCGGAGTATCAGTGAAGAAGGATGCGTCTTTTTTTACTAACCCACAAGATAGAAGATCGACACTTAAGCTTGTAGATGTTATGGTGTACAGATAGGTAGGAGGAAAACATGCATGTGTGAACTTGACTGGGGTTTCACCACTAGTGAGATTAGGGGTTGGGCCTTTTATGGTAGGATAGACAACCTTAAAAGCAGCGTCAAACAAAGTGGCCAAACATTAGAATCCGTGTTCTAACAATCAACATGTTTTTATACCATTTGCTTTCGACACTTTCAGTTTCCTAGCACCAGAGGCTGTTGACCTTTTACATAAAGTTCAAAGGATCATGCATAGCAATGTCATATCTCCTAGGTCCATGAATGTTGTGTTTACGAGAATTGGTTTTGCCATATCCAAAAAAGCATAGCGGTGCAACTTGTTGTCCGCTTGCATTTTTTTGTGTAGTGGCCAAAGTTTAAACCTCATACCTTGTATATATTATACATTGTCCCTACCAACTGTGTTAAGTTCACAAGAACCCCACTTGCATTCTATTCATGTGTAAGTAATCCAAAGAGAATAGAAATTTTAAAATGAATAAATATCGTTTAATTCAATGTTATTATAAATAAATATCGTTATTATAATAAAAAAGTTTTTTCAAAAAATAAAATAAAATAAAAAAGTAGATAAAATTCTAACTTCAAAATCAGAAGAACGAGAATGATGAAGGTGTTGAATGGAAATAAGTAGATGAAAGAAGCCTACATCAATTTGTTTGATTTCTACCATTTTCATTGAGATGCCAATACAAAGAACCTAATTAACTTAACATGGCTTCACTCTCAAATATCCCTCTTTTTCTTTCATTTTCAATCCCTCCTTCTCCTTCTTGCAACCCCAATTTCAAATTCAAAACCTTTTCCCACGTAAACCAACAACATTCTCACAACCCAGTTACAAATTCTTCATCTTTATCCAAACCCAAAATCTGGGTCAATCCCAATAACCCCAAATCAAAACCTCTCCATAACAAAAACAATAACAAATCTTCGAATTCTCGTAACCGTTTTCTCCTTAAACTTGTTGATTCACTTGATTCATGTGATCCCACTCACCAACAAGTCAGTGCAATTCTTAATGCTTTCAATTTCAAAAAAGACGGCGTTTCAGAACGTGATGCTGTGTTTATTCTTGATAAGATGACAAATCCCAAAACTGCTCACATTGTGATGGGATGCATTAGGGATAGGATTGAACGTGTTAGAGACAATGGAGTTGTTCTTTACAATGTGACATTGAAAGTTTTTAGGAAATGTAATGATTTTGAAGGTGCACAGAAGGTGTTTGATGAAATGCTTCAAAGAGGGGTTAAGCCGGATAATATTACTTTTACTACTATGATTAATTGTGCGAGGATGTCAGCTTTGCCGGATAAGGCGGTTGAGTGGTTTGAGAAGATGCCGGGTTTTGGGTGTGAGCCGGATGCTATTACTTGCTCGGCTATGGTGTGTGCTTATGCGCGTACTAATCATGTTGATATGGCTTTGAGATTGTATGATCGTGCGAAAATAGAGAAATGGCCGGTTGATGTAGTGACGTTCTCGGCATTGATTAAGATGTTTGATTTGAATGGAAACTATGATGGGTGCTTGAATATGCACTTAGAAATGAAGGCTCTTGGTGTGAAGGCTAACGTGGAAACGTATAATGTTTTGTTGGTTGCTATGTTGAGAGGCAAGAGGCATTGGCAAGCTAAAACTATTTATCAAGAGATGAAAAGTAATGGAGTTTCGCCGGATTTTACAACGTATTCAACTCTTTTAAGAATCTATACTAGAGCCCAATTTGGTCAAGATGCTATTTGTGTTTATAAGGAAATGAAGGGGAAAGGAATGGATGTGAGTATAGATCTCTATAATGTGCTTTTGGCTATGTGTGCTGACGTTGGATGCAATGATGAAGCTCTTGAGATTTTTCAAGACATAAAAAATTCGCGGAATTGCACACCTGACAGTTGGACATTTTCAGCCTTGATTAATGTATATTCCAACACCGGGAAAGTTTTTGAGGCCGAAGCAATGTTGGATGAAATGATCAAATCTGGATTTGAGCCTAATGTTTTTGTTATGGTATCACTTGTCCAGTGCTACGGAAAAGCTAAGCGAATTGATGATGTTGTGAAGGTATTTAATCGATTCTTGAATCTGGGCATCGTTCCAGATGATCGCTTCTGCGGCTGTCTGCTGAATGTTATGACACAAACACCAAATGAAGAGCTTGGTAAACTAATAGGTTGTCTTGAGAAGGCTAATAAAAAGCTTGGTTCTGTGGTAAGATATTTGGTGGAAGAGCAGGATGGTGATCGAGATTTCAAAAAGGAAGCATCAGAACTTTTAAATTCAATTGATACTGAAGCAAAGAGGCCTATATGTAATTGTCTGATTGATCTTTGTGTCAATCTGAATCTACCTGACAAAGCGCATGACCTTCTCAGGATCGGGTTGACACACGGAATATATAGGAATATACAATCAAGATCTCAAACAAAGTGGTCTCTGCACTTAAAGAACCTCTCGATTGGCGCTGCTATGACTGCATTACATGTTTGGATAAATGACTTGTCTAAGGCTTTGGAATCAGGGGAGAAGTTTCCACCACTACTTGGAATTAACACTGGTCGAGGAAAACTAAAAAATTCAAGCAAGGGTTTAGGTAGTGTACTTCAATCACATTTGAAGGAACTCGATGCTCCGTTCTGTGAAGCTCAAAATGAGGTTGGCTGGTTTTTGGTTACAAAAGAAGCAGCCAAATCATGGCTGGAGTCGAGGGGTTCAACCAATTACCCTTACCTATTGAACTGTCCAAGGGAATGATTTTGTTGTATTTCTTTCATGCATTTTCATAATTCAAATTGTGTATAAGGTGTTATCGAGTTCTGCTTCTGACTCCAAAGTTTTGCTCCATCAGAGGAAAGAAGAGAACCTTGAGAAGATTAATAACCTGTGAGGTATCCACATTGCAATTCAAACTTCAAATATTTAATTTTTATGCATTTTTGGTTACCTCTGTACCCAAACAGAGGGGTTTGATATAAAAATATTTAAATTATGGGTCTTGTTAACCAGTGCCCCGGGGCATTGGTTAAGGATCCCATTAATAGAAATTTTGCCTTGGAAATATAAGGTGTTACTTTTGACCAAATAATGATTACATTACTTTATTGTGAAAACTTTATTGTTTTGGTCGTTTAACCAATGCCCCTGGGGGCACTGTTTAACATTTCCCTTAAATTATTCATGCTCTAGTAAATTTGAAAAATTACATTAGTTAGAAGGAATCACATCCCCTCCCCTCTATCTCTTGTTTACATTGAAGCTGAGTTTTCACTGTTTTAACAGGTCCCTCAACTCTAATTATTAATAGAAACGAAGCTATTAAGACTAATGTTCTAGTTATGTAGGCCAATACTCCTTTTAGGAGAGGAATTGTCATATATACAGCTAATTGAGTGAACGATAGTTAGAGGTGGGACAAACAAATTTTAGATGTGTTAATAAGAGGGAGTTTAGGTCATATGTGTTACCTTGAATGGGAGCACTTACTTTTACATGTTCTGTATTGCTCTTCAAATTTTTATTGACAATGCATTCTCCCTTATTTGATAGGAATTGTTCCTATCGATTGGTGATTTTGAGAGTTGTGAACCAAAGCCAATAGTACTAGTCTTGATTCATCTACTCCTCTCTCTTACAATGCAATCCAATCCAAGAGAACTAGGATTGAAGAAAAGGAACTGAAAACACCATAAGAAGATTGAAGATAAACAGAAGCAACAAAAAGTTAACTTTGATTTTGTTGCTAAAGCAAAAGGTCTTGCTATCTGATAGTCGATCTAAACTTAATCTTAAGCATATTGTTCAAATAGATAAAACTAGTCCTCATGTAGGTCCAAAATTTGCATATAACCTTGTGTGGGGCAGATGTTATTCGAGACCATGTTACTTATGCTTTGGGCAAGTGGTGCTAAATTACTTTCGTGTTGAAATTGCATCAGGAACCTTAAACCAGAAATCTAGCGAAGGGATGTATGCCAAAATGGATGCTCAAATTAGATGGTCTCTCTAGCTTTTATGTGACTTATGTTGCCTGCTAACATTACCAGAATATGGTCCTGGAGTGACCCAGATAGAGGAAATGGCAGAGGTGTATGCTGATCAGGTGTATGTTCATCAGGGCTTTGTAATCTTATTAGGTGTGTTCATGGCATAGTGGTCTACTGGCTTGTAAGTAGAGCTCTTTCTTTCTTTTTGTTGATAAAAGTAGAGATCTTTCTATTTGTACCATGAGGAATTTCGGTGTATTTTTTTTATTCATGTAGCGGTGGCACATGACTGGGTTACCTCTCAAACTCTTCCTAGAAGGTGGGGAGAGTGTGTTCTAGTGATGTTGCGCTAGATGTGAATTAATGAAGTACTATTTATAAAAGAATCATTAGAAGCTGAATTTTCTGGTTAATAGGGGAAGATATTACTTCTGTGACAAATTACTGGAACTGCCTTTTAGCCTATTTGTCTAGTTTAGTGATGCAGGAGGGTTTTATTAGTAATTTAGTAGTATTTATTATTTCAGCCTAATTTTCTAGAACTTTCTATTTTGTTTTAGTTTGTTATTTTTGGCCCATTAGGGTTTGTTATTTCCCTATTTAAGCTTAGCAGTTGTAGCCTAAGAGATAACTTTTATTCAATTAATAAATACTTTAGATAATTTTCTCAATTTCTGGTGGATTCCGGAACCCTATTTTCACAAGTTTGTCGCTTGCAAACTTGTTCTTTTCTATCTAGGTTTAGCGCTTGCTAGCCTACGCTTCTGTACTGCGACATTTAGCATGCACATAGCTTCTTCACACATCTGTGGTGTGGCCTAAATGTTTAAAAATGGAAGTAAGACACCCCAAAGAAGGGGGAGGACAGAAGGTAGTGTTTTACTCATAAACTTAGGCCATCCACAGTAGATATTGAGCCATGTCTCCGTGAGTATCAATGTGAGAATAATAATTTGTTACGCTTTAACTATGTATACACGAGTAGTACCAACTTATATGGCTTCGGTGAGGTTAGAGTTATACGCTTCGGCTTCATCGCCTGCTTTGTTGCAGACAATAGTAGAAGTGTGCTAGTATCTTGAATGGTGTAATTTTTGTTTTTCTTACCTTGGTTGCTATGAGTTAGCCTAGTTGGTGTGGTCTATGTTGTAGTGGCATGAGTAATTCTTTCTAGGGTAGAGCAACGGTTGGGTTCGAGTGGGTTCGGACTTGAACTCGGCAATACGTATGAAACCGAGCATCCAATTTAGAGATCCAATTTCGCCCACAAATTAATACGGTTTGTGCGGGTTTCGGTTTGGACGGATCTCGGTTTGATCGGGTGGGTTGATTTGGTTATTTCTCCAATATTTTTTTAATCATCTCAAATTCATTTGGCTATTTTTTTTAACAAAACTTTCATCAATAAATTAACAAGAAAAATGTCATAGATTAAAGTATCATAGCAATCATTAAAATTTGACGTTATAAAAAATTTAATAAGAAAAATGTCAGGGATTGGTTATCATTGTTTTTCTTGTTCCCAATATCACGTGTTCATAATTAAAATATTACACCTTGGACTTAGACATATATGAATCTGAGTAAATCATGGCTAAATTTAAAGAAAAGTTTGCATGTTTAAGTAGATCTACATAGTAAATCAACAAATGATGCTTGAATGTGGAGTAAATTTTGTTATAGGTTGGTCGGGTTCGGTTTACGCGGTTTTGGATTTGTAAAAATCGGGCTCGACCGTCTAAACCCACACAAACCCTATTTTTTAGTCTTTCTTCACCTGAGACCCGTTTTAACCCACCCGGTGGACCCGTGGGTGACTCGGATATATCGGTTGGTGGGCAGATTTGGATTTTGTGCTCACCCCTAATTCTTTCTAGATGGTTTGTTTGATATTTATGGTGTACCATTTATCTAGCTCAAGGTCCTCCCTAAGTGATCTCTTGAACCCATTTATCTATGCTCATGCATATCATTACCTATTTGATAAGAGGTACCTCCAGGTACCTTTTTTCTACTTTGAACATCATATCTATTTCAGTTATCGGTTAAAATGTAATGATATAAGAATTATTAGCGAGACTTAGGTATTTTTTTTATTTTTATTTTGAAATGTGAGTAGTTACTAGATATAGAAGTTGAAAAGAAAAAAAAAACCTGAATGTTACGTGGACATGATATATGATACGAGTAAACTATCAAAGTAGTCTTTGATTTTCTCATATGCCGTCAAAGAATATGAATATTTCGAATCAGTCCATGTCACAGTAAAATATTTCTCATTCTCAATCTTTTTCAAATGTCTGCGATGAAACATTGTATTACTTGATGACGAGTCCATGAGTGTACCGTAAAATGGCTCTAGTTGGAAGTCCTAGTCATAAGATAAAGAATACAAAAGGAACAAACCATAAAATTGATCTATAATTATGTAAATTAGCCTCAAATGTCATTGAGATTACGAAAATTAAAAAAGAAAAACACTCTGAATTTGTAAAATGCTACTTAAATTAATCATTCTATGAAGCTTCGTGAAAGGCCGTCCCAACTGTTAATATGATCGTTAAACATCTAATTGGACTCCACGGGGACGTTCATTGAATAAGATGGTGGTAGAATGCAAATGAGACATGAGAAGAGGATGATTTTTGTAAACACAATTTAAGGATTTTACTTTTAGAGTGAGTAGCTTTTCAATTTAGTAATTCAGATTGAGTGTATGTAAGCACAATCTACTCATTGATGTCACATCAATGATTGAGATAGAGATTTGCAAAAGGACTAACTTGAGTAACGTTTTACATATTCAAGGATTTTTTTTTTTTTTAATTTACATAATCTCAATTACTAATTTAAAAATATCTTACAAAATCAAAACCATTTTAGTTACTAAAACATGTAACTAGAACATCCAACGTTATATTTAACAAATAAGTCATTAACTAACATAACATTTAGTTTTTTTAATTTTTCATTATCTCAATTGTTGTTAATTTGAGAATGTCTTACAAAGTCACTAAATAACACAACATTTAGTCTGAGGGTGAGCGATCAGTTTTAAATAAATGTACTAAATTTATATCTCCTCAAGAAGTTTTTTGAGGGATACCTCTTCAAAAAGTCATTTTGGTGTTTAATAATAAAAGTGTTATTTAGACACACAAAAATCAAACAACATATTCGACAATATCTTATAAATGTGTGTAGTGTTTGAACCGATGAAATGGAGATCAAAAACTATATACAAATTCGAAAATTGTATATACATACGATATTGATGTCAGATTTTGGTTTTTAGAAACATTTTGTTAGCCATACGATGCCCCCTAAGTACTTAATGAACGCAAAAACACTTTTATGAAATAGTACACACTTCTTTCAACTTAACCATAGGTTTGAGTTCAAACCCAAATATCAAATACAACATTATATAATTCTATTCGACTCGAGAAATTAATCTCCGTCATTGATCGATGAAAAAATTACTCAATTGAGAAGAGGAATAGTAAGATTTTCAGCCTCCTATTAGATTAGTCTCTCTCACACACCTCAATACCAAAATGTTATCCAAATTTCACACACATAGAAGAAACTCAAACTGAAATGTAATTGACCCATCAATTTTCCACCATTTTCTTCTCTTCTTCCCAAACATTCAGTTCAGATTAGTGTTGTGTACAGAGAAAAATGGCCCAAGCTTACCCTCTCTGTTCTTCCCCTTCTTCTTCTTCCTTTCATGATTTAACAACTCGCATTTCAATTTCATCCCCTTATTCTTTCAAACTTCCCTATAAATTCAAAACCTTTTTCTCTTTCCAACCTCTTCAAGAAGATTCCGCAAATCTCAACAACCCAGAATCAAATTCCGCATCTTTATCCAAAACCAAAATCTGGGTCAATCCTAAAACCCCCAAAGCCAAACGCATTTGGTACAAATCCGACAAAACCGTTTCATCTTTGGCCAAATTGCCCCAAAATCTTAACGAGCAACAAGTTTCTGAAATCTTGAATGGTTTAGGAGACAATGTTACGGAACGCGATGCCGAACACATTCTCTTTAACATTGTAGACCCTGAAACTGCAATTTTTGTGCTTGAATACTTCAAGCAGAAGATTGAATTTGAAAGACATGTTGTTTTGTATAACGTATTGTTTAAGTTGTTTAGGGAAATTAAGGATTTTGAACAAGCAGAGAAACTGTTTGATGAAATGCTTCAAAGAGGAGTGAAGCCTGATGTAGTTACGTTTTCGACTTTGATTAGATGTGCTTCTGTTTGTTCTTTACCACACAAGGCTGTTGAGTTGTTTGAGAGGATGCCGGCTTTTGGGTGTGAACCGGATTATAATGTGTCGTCTTCGATGATTTATGTTTATGCGAGAACAGGTAATGTTGAAATGGCTTTGAAATTGTATGATAATGCGAAAAATGAGAAATGGGTAATTAGACCAGTTGCGTTTTCGGCTTTGATTAAGATGTATGGGATATTGGGGAATAGTGATGGGTGTTTGAGTGTTTATAATGATATGAAGGTTCTTGGTGTTAGGCCGAATATGGTTTTGTATAATGCTTTGTTGTATGCTATGGGGAGAGCTAAGAGGGCTAGGGATGCTAAGTGTGTGTACCAGGAGATGGAAAAGAATGGATTTGTACCAAACTGGGGAACGTATGCAGCTCTTTTGGAAGCTTATTCGAGAGGACGGTTGAGTAAAGAAGCGTTGAATGTGTATAAGGAAATGAAGGAAAAGGGAATGAGTATGAATAAAGTTCTTTATAGTATGCTTCTTGACATGTGTGCTGATCTTGGGTTTGTAGATGAAGCTGTTGAAATATTTGAAGATATGAAGCGTTCTGTGACTTGCCAGCCTGACAATTTCATATACACGTCCTTGATTAACATGTATTCATGCAATGGAAAAATTCCAGAGGCGGAAGCAATGATGAAGGAAATGATCAGTTGTGGATTAGAGCCTAATATTCTGGTTCTCACAATGTTTGTACATTGCTATGGAAAAGCCAAACGAACTAATGATGTTGTGAATATATTTAATCAATTTATAGATACCGGAATCACCCCTGATGATCGTTTGTGTGATTGTCTTTTGTATGTCATGACCCAAATACCGAAAGAAGAATATGGTAAGATAACAGATTGCATTCAGAAAGCTAACCCAAGGCTTGGTTATATTGTGACATATTTGTTGGAAGAAAGTGAGGGTGATGATGATGGAGATTTTATGAAGGAAACATCAGAACTTTTAAGTTCAGCTGATGATGATGTGAAGAAGTCCTTATGCAATAGTCTAATTGATCTTTGTGTCAAGTTTGGCTTGCAACAGAAAGCTCGCAACCTTCTTGACTTGGGATTGACGCTTGAGATATATAGCGATATACAATCGAGATCCGAAACTCAGTGGTGTTTAAACCTGAAAAAACTCTCAGTTGGAGCTGCAATGACCGCTTTTCATGTTTGGATAGATGACTTGTCCAAGGCTTTTGAATCAGGTGAAGAGCTGCCACAAGTACTTGGAATTTCTACCGTCCCTTGGAGACACAAGCGTTCGGATAAAGACTTGGCTAGTGTATTTGAATCATATTTGAAGGAGCTTAATTCTCCTTTCCATAAGGCTACTAATATGGCTGGCTGGTTTTTCACTACAAGCCAAGAAGCCAAGTCATGGCTGCAGTCTAGAGGGTCAACTGAAACAGTTGCTTCTTTGAACAACACGGTTTTACATGTTCTTGCTGAGGCTATTCCCCATTAATATTGTTGTTATAGGTTTAGCCATGTGCCTATCCATTTTTCTTGACCTTGTAAGGAAATTTTGGTATTAGATTCAAAAGATAATATTTGTCTATTTTGGATGTCTTGAATTGTGAATGAAAGCCTGATACTGGTATATTCCATTAATTAAACATTATCTTATATTCTTTTGTAATTTTTTTAAAGGGGTTATTCTTTTATATTAAGGAGTATTTGTCACATTGATTACTAGAGTAAACTTCAGAAACATTTGTCTAACCTACAACAAACTCCATACCTTTCTTAGACAGAAAGAATAGACTCCATGCTTCCTCATTACTGATAGTGTTTACATGTTTTATATGAAAATAGTTTTTAAAATAGCACTTTCTTTTTTTTTACACAATAAAGTTGAGCTTAAGTGAGAAGAATAGAATAAATATAGCCTCAAGTTTTTTATAAAGAGTAGTTTGTGTGTGTACACGACTTTCTTTTTCCTTTTTTGAGATATATGCAAGGACGGATGACAATGAATAAGGTATGAAGAATTGGAGTGTGATCTGAGTGAAAAGTAAGTAGGTTTGTAAGTTTGACTTATGGAAAACGTTGCAGCCATCAGAGTTTTCCATAGCCATATCCAATCTTTCTTCCAGCACTCGATTGGTACCTGGACTCTTGATCCATGTAAATGGGTAATCATGCAATTTAATATCGGATTAGGCACAATCATCAACCGCTTCACGGAAACCCATACACAATCAATTAGGATGAGGATTAAAACCAACTTTGTGTTGTTGAGACAACAAGTCGTTAAAGTCCTCAATGATACACCACAGAAGATATGACATATCCCGCAGCTCCCGAAGTAAATCCCAAGCATCACGACGACAGGTACGTTCAGGAAAGTCATAATAACAAGTTAATCTCCAATCACCAGCTTCTCTATCCTCCACAATCAGATTAATGAAATTTTGAGAGTAATTTAACACACGACAATTAGAAACATCTTTCCAAAACATTGTCAGCCCACTGCTCCTGCCTTTCCACTGCTCCTGCCTTTCCACATCAAGTGCTAAGTATGAATCATATCCCAACATGACATGAATATTTTCCATGCTTCGTGTATTAGCCAACGTTTCAGATAGGAAAAGGATGTCTGGTTTATGTCCCCGGGCCAGGTTTCGAATATTTGGAACTGCACTCGGGCTGCCCAATCCCCGACAGTACCAACTCAAAATAATCATTGGTCTCGGCAGTCTTGTCTGGCAGGACGTGCCGATAAAAAATGCTAGTTTGTCTAATTTGTGGAATCCTCGACAAGTTGTTTTTCCTCTCGCATACGCTTTCTCTGAAACTGAGATCCCATGTCTACATTATTTTCCTTCTCACTAGTATTGTGCACCTGGCTTTTGTTATCAATAGTCGAGGAAATGACTGAACATGATGCACCCGACCTTATATCTTTAGTAAAAGTCAGTGAAGGAGCATTTGCATGCCTTAACTCATTCACACCATTCTTGACCTCACCTGACACAAGCTTAGAAACAGTCTGCTTATCCACCAATACTTGACACGTGGTACTCTCTCCACATAAGTTGGAGATGCCTGCTGCCTACTAGACTCAGACTGTCCATTTGTTTCGGCTCTCCTTCGTCCCTTCTTTTCCACATCAGCCTTAGTACCCCTATCTTCTCGCAACCACTGTGTTAAGTGTGGTGTCCAAAGTTCCAACCGCAATCTTACATATATAATTCAATGTCCATATCAATTGAACTAATCTCACCATAACTATTTAAACTAAAATTTGTCAAAAAAAAAAAATCTCAAAATAATCATATTATAAAAAAAAAAAAAAAAAAACTAGCATATAATGCATAATTGGTTTCACTATCATTTCACAAAATTAGTGTTATTTTTTCTCAATCGCCGTCATTGTGTTACAGAGGAAAAATGATTCACACTCTCTGCTCTCCCTTTCCTTCCACCCTACACAATCCCACCCTCACACCCTTCTCTACTTCACACCCCAATCGCAAACTCTTCTCCATTCAAAACCCAGATGCAAAGTCTTCTCCTTTATCAAAATCCCAAATCCGGGTCAATCCCGAAAACCCCGAAATCAAACCAATTTTGAAGAATTCTTGTTATACTCCACCTTCATTGCTTTTGCCACTTGCCAAATCTCTTGACTCATGTGACCCTAATGAGCAACAAGTGTATGAAATCTTGAATGGTTTTGAGGGTAATGTAACCGAACGCACTGCCAGGTTTATTCTTAATAACATGATGAAACTTGATAATGCTGTGTTTGTTTTTAGATATTTTGTAGACAAGATTGAATCTGTTAAGTGTGTTTTTCTTTATAATGTTATGATGAAAAAGTTTAGGGATAGCCGGAATTTTGAGTATGCGGAGAAACTGTTTGATGAAATGCTTCAAAGAGGAGTGAAGCCGGATGTGGTTACGTTTTATACTTTGATTAAATGTGCTTGTATTTGTTCTTTACCACATAAGGCTGTTGAGTTGTTTGAGAGGATGCCGGCTATTGGGTGTGAACCGGATTTTAATGTGTCGTTTTCGATGATTTATGTTTATGCGAGAACAGGTAATGTTGACATGGCTTTGAAATTGTATGATAGTGCGAAAAATGTGAAATGGGTTATTAGGACAGTTGATATTTTGGCTTTGATTAAGATGTATGGGAAATTGGGGAATTATGATGGGTGTTTGAGTGTTTATAATGATATGAAAGTTCTTGGTGTTGAGCCGACTTTGGTTGTGTATGATGCTTTGTTGTATGCTATGGGGAGAGCTAGGAGGGCTAGGGATGCCAAGGGCGTGTACCAGGAGATGAAAAAGAATGGATTTGTACCGAACTGGGGAACGTATGCAGCTCTTTTGGAAGGTTATTCGAGAGGACGGTTGAGTAACGAAGCGTTGAGTGTGTATAAAGAAATGAAGGAAAAGGGGATGAGTATGAATAAATTTCTTTATACTGTGCTTCTTGACATGTGTGCTGATCTTGGGTTTGTAGATGAAGCTGTTGAAATATTTGGAGATATGAAGCGTTCCGTGACTTGCCAGCCTGACAGTTTCATATACACGTCCTTGATTAAAATGTATTCGTGTAATGGAAAAATTCTGCAGGCGGAAGCAATGTTGAAGGAAATGATCAGTTGTAGATTAGAGCCTAATATTTTGGTTCTCACAATGTTTGTACATTGCTATGGAAAAGCCAAACGAACTAATGATGTTGTGAATATATTTAATCAATTTATGGATACCGGAGTCACCCCTGATGATCGTTTGTGTGATTGTCTTTTGCATGTCATGACCCAAATACCGAAAGAAGAATATGGTAAGATAACAAATTGCATTCAGAAAGCTAACCCAAGGCTTGGTTATATTGTGACATATTTGTTGGAAGAAAGTGAGGGTGATGATGATGGAGATTTTATGAAGGAAACATCAGAACTTTTAAGTTCAGCTGATGGTGTGAAGAAGTCCTTATGCAATAGTCTAATTGATCTTTGTGTCAAGTTTGGCTTGCAACAGAAAGCTCGCAACCTTCTTGACTTGGGATTGACGCTTGAGATATATAGCGATATACAATCGAGATCCGAAACTCAGTGGTGTTTAAACCTGAAAAAACTCTCAGTTGGAGCTGCGATGACTGCTTTTCATGTTTGGATAGATGACTTGTCCAAGGCTTTTGAATCAGGTGAAGAGCTGCCACAAGTACTTGGAATTTCTACTGGCCCTTGGAGACACAAGCGTTCGGATAAAGACTTGGCTAGTGTATTTGAATCATATTTGAAGGAGCTTAATTCTCCTTTCCATAAGGCTACTAATATGGCTGGCTGGTTTTTCACTACAAGCCAAGAAGCCAAGTCATGGCTGCAGTCTAGAGGTTCAACTGAAACAGTTGCTTCTTTGAAAAACACGTTTGTAGACTTGTAGTTTCTGCTGAGGCTCTTCCCCATTGATACTGTTGTTATAGGTTTAGCCATGTGCGTTGTAGTTTCTATCCATTTTTCTTGACCTTGTAAGGAAATTTTGGTATTAGATTAAAAGATAATATTTGTGTATTTTAGATGTCTTGAATTTTGAATGAAAGCCTGATACTTGTGTATTCCATTAAACATTATCTTATATTCTTTTATAATTTTTTTAAAGGGGTTATTCTTTTATATTAAGGAGTGTCTGTCACATTGATTACTAGAGTAAACTACAGAAACATTTGTGTAACCTACAACAAACTCCATACATTTCTTAGACAGAAAGTTCCATGCTTCCTCATTACTGATAGTATTTACATGTTTTATATGAAAATAGTTTTAAAAATAGGACTTTGTTTTTTTTACACAATAAAGTTGAGCTTGTGTGAGAAGAATAGAATAAGGGAAATGCTAACGATTGTCCTCAAGGCACTTGTTAAGAAGTCTAAAAGAAGAAACTTTGTCTTGGAAATGATGCATTCAATGTATTGAAACTTTAAAATGTACTTTTTTTACATAAAACTTATCAATTATTTCTATTCTCAAATCCTTGTTAACAAGACCCATAGAATAAATATAGGCTCGAATTTTTTATAAACTAGTATAGTGACCCGTGCCAAGCACGGGAAAATAAAAAACTTTTTTGATGAAATGTATAGATTTTATATTATGTTATCTTAAATTATAAGTGTGGTTATAATTTAAATTTGATATGGAAAAAATATCATCTTAATTTTGTTAAGTTTTGTATATATTTTGAAATATCTAAACATTGCACATAACAGTATTTGGATTTATACCTATACTAATTATTTGTAGTATAAGATGTACTCATTGTTAAACTTAGCGTATGTAATATTTTTGCAAAAATACGCCGACGTACTGTATATTATTATTTGTTGACACAATGTATTTTATTAATCATAAAAACTAAAAAAATTGTATTTTTTTTTATATAATAGTCAGTGTCAGATATATACACCTAGTCTGTGAATGCAAACGTTAAATTTTTTACGGGTGTGTATAAATATAGTTTGGGCTACAGAAACGCCGATTGTTATTTGTTTTTATTTTTTACAAAACAAATGGTCTAACGTAAATATTGTATTTTAGGGTAACAACGATGTAAAAAAAAAGTTTCGCGTATTGTTATACCTGAAAAGTGCATCAATTAAAAGTCAATGGCAAGAGGATCTGCTTATATAGAAATTGCATGTCCTATAATGACCAGTACGCCTTACAAAGAAATTAAAAAAAAAACGACTTCCAAACAATACGCAACTTTAGTTTTCTAAATTATAGCAACAACAATTCTAAAACATAACCAATGATCATACTTTTTGAAAAACTTCACGATACACAACATTTGTGGTCTCCTTGCAAACATTATTATCTTCATCTAAGATGAGCAGCTTCAAACCTTTTCTAGAAGTAACTTGAGAGACAGCGACATAGAGTTGTCCATGCGTGAACACGGGCTTTGGAATATAAACTCCCACTCGAGATAAAGATTGACCCTGACTTTTATTTATTGTCATTGCAAAACAAAGCGTCAATGGAAATTGTTTGCGCCTGAATTTGAAGGGTAGTCCTGGATCACTCGGAATAAGATTCATCCTGGGTATAATTTTTTTTAAAGGGGTTATTCTCACGAGGTTAATCAATGTTTTTGGAGGGTCTATTCTCCTTAATGTTTTTATAATTTTTTTTAAAGGGGTTATTCTGTTACATTAAGGAGTATTTGTCACATTGATTACTAGAGTAAACTACAAAAACATTTGTGTAACCTACAACAAACTCCATACCTTTCTTAGACAGAAAGAATAGACTCCATGCTTCCTCATTACTGATAGTATTTAACATGTTTTATATGAAAATAGTTTTAAAAACAGGACTTTTTTTTAACACAATAGAGTTGAGCTTCTGTGAGAAGAATAGGACAAATATAGCCTCAAGTTTTTTATAAAGAGTAGTTTGTTTTCCTTTTTTTTTTAGCTTATGTAGAGACGGACGACAATGAATAACGTATGAAAAATTGGATTTGACGCATTTATTGCATTACACATTTTTGCATCTCAACTTTCCAATCTCAAATGAATGACCGAAATCTTTTAAAACATAGTTTTATACTGTGTAATTTAAGTCATATGTTCTAAAATTAACAATTGAGATTATTTACAATGTAAAATTGTGTTAAATCTCCATTGCATGCGATCTGTCCCTGGTAGGGTATATGGAAATGGGTAGGCTTTGGTGGGATATTACTATATTAGGGTGTGGCGTAAAAAAAACAAAATCAGGATAGTCAAAATACAAAAAAATATTTAGTTATATGTGCGATTTTCGATTCGCTTTTATAACATTGCTAACCAAAAACAATTTAATGTACTATTATTTAAACTAATTATTTTTGCAAAGTAGTCAAATGACTAAAAATTCATTTTTTTTAAATTGATAAGTGTGGTTTCCGAATTTCGAACCGCAATCTTACATATATAATGCAATGTCTATACCAATTGAATTAATTTCACGATGACTATTTAAACTAAATTTTAGTCTTTTAAAATCTCAAAATAATCATATTATAAAAAAAAAAAAAAATTAAAAACTAGCATATAAGAGCATCTCCATTGGGGGTTCTTTAGTTAACAAAGACCACTCTCCGTTAAGGACCCCTTATTGGAGAAGAAAACATGAATCCCTATTAAGCAACAAACGACTACTCCATCCGGTCCTATATATAAGAAAAAATTCTTTTTTTAGGTACATAAAATAATTAATGTATCTATCTTAAAATGAAGACTAGATATATTAATTATTAAATGTATCTAGAAAAAGAACTTTTTCTTATATATAGGACCGGAGAGAGTATGGTATATAAGAACTCTTTCCTAGGAAACTAATGGACTTCAGGTATAAAAGAAGTACTGGTTGGTCTCACTTACAAAAAAAGTAATAAATTATTTTTTTGTATAATGATGTAAAGTTAATAGGACCTATTTTAAGTACTCTTATTAGAGTCCTTATTAGTATATTGTTCATCGAATTCTTAATAGGTATTTTTATTAAAAAAGTTATAAATAAATTATGCGTAGACGTGAATTCCAGTCCCTACCATTGTGCATATTTGGTTTCACTATCATTTCACAAAATTAGTGTTATTTAAAACTTCAACAACGTTGTAACAAAAAAAAAATGCTTCACACTCACACTCTTTGCTCTCCCTTTCCTTCTACCCTCAAACTCACACAATAAAGTTAAGCTTATGTGGGAAGAATAGAATAAATATAGCCTCAAGTTTTTCTATAAAGAGTAGTTTGTGTGTCTGAGAAGAATAGGTTTTTTTAATAAATATAGCCACAACTCTCTTTTTCCTTTTTTTTTTTTAGCTTATGTAGGTATGGATGACAATGAATAAGATCTGAAGAATTGGATTTGATGCATTTATTGCGTTATATATTTTTGCATTTCAACTTTTCAATCTCAAATAAATGACCGAAATCTTTTACAACATAGTTTGTTATCCTGTAATTTGAAACATCGATTCTAAAATTAACAATTGATATTATTTACGTGAAATTGTGTGGAAATACCATTGCATGCGATCCCGTCCCTGGTAGGGTATATGGAAATGGGTAGGTTTTGGTGGGATATTACTATATTAGGGTGGGGTGTAAAAAGAAAGAAATCAGGTTAGTTAAAATACAAAAAATATTTAGTTATATGTGCAATTTTCAATTCGCTTTTATAACATTGCTAACCAAAAATAGTTCAATGTACTATTATTTAAACTAATTATTTTTGTCAAGTAGTCTAACGACTAAAAATTCACTTTTTTAAGTTGAAAAGTGTCGTGTCCAAAGTTTGAACCACAATCTTACATATATAATTCAATGTCCATATCAATTGAACTAATCTCACGATGACTATTCAAACTAAAATTTAGTCTTTTAAAATCTCAAAATAATCATATTATAAAAAATAAAAAAAAGGTTTGATACATCATTTGGTCCCTTAACTTATTTTTTGTTTTCACTTTGGTCTCCTAACTATAAAGTATCTCAAACTAGTCCCTTATGTCTTCTGTCGTTATCTATTTTAGTCCACACAGTTAGTTTTTTGATGTCTAATATTTTTAATATGATTATAACCTATGAAGCTCGGATACAAGATACGATACGGCACTGATACGAAAAAATTTCAAAAATCAAGATACAATACGGCTGGGATACGTTAATAAAAAAAATTATATAATTAAATGTACAATATAATTATAACAATTTTTTTAATATGCAAATATATTAACAAACACAAGAAACCAGTCATAGGCTCTAGCATATCAACATAAATATAAGTAATATTGACGATTAAGAGAGTGATGATTAGTCAATTGCATATACAATATATCCCAAAAAGAGCACCATCAATGCTATACTATATTCAAAAGGAACATTGTTAGTGTTATAGTAATATAATGTTTTTTCTTACTTTTTAAAGAAAAAACAGAAATCAAAATAATATAAAAAAATAAAATTTATATTATCCGATACTCTTCCTATACGTATCGGGAAGTATCAGATAATTATTTTAAGATAAAATAAATCTAATGATCTGATACTCTTTCGATACGTATCAGAAAGTATCGGACAGGTATCAATGCAGGATAAGCAGGGGATACGATACGTCATCCATTTTAAAGTATATGAGTTTCATAGATTATAACTGTTTGATTGCAGGTCCACAGTATATTACAGTGAACCACTCATATCTGATTTTTTTTCCTTCTTTTCTTCTCCTTCCATAGTCTTCCTCTTGAACTTCATAACATTCAACATTGTTCATATAAAACCCAAAAAACTTAAACAAATAACATCTAATCTTTTTTGTTTTTCTTCGTCTTCTTCTCTCATCTTCTTCAACATTCATACAAAAATCCAAACAAAAAAAAACAAAAATTCCAGAAAAAGAAAAAACTTAAATAATCAACTTTACACCCAAAAGAAGAACATCAATTTATCAACCTCCTCCATTCCTCCGTCTCTCTCACATACATCAACATCATTCTTTTAACAATTTCCATATTCTCCATTAACAATATTCTTCATCTTCTAACAATCTTTTTTAAATACAAAAACAAAATCAACAAAGTTCCAATCTTTATTATTACCCTTGTGTGGTCTCCTCTTCTTATTCTTTTCATAAATAACTTTTAAAATTTTCACTTCTATGTAGAAACATCAAGAAGAAGAAACGGTGAGAAGCGGAATTCTGCACTTCTATGAAATTGGATCTCGAAGAAGAAACAAAATTATGCATCTTCTAACATAAAAATGAAGAAGAAAAATGGATCTTAAATTTTGCACTTCTATGAAATTGCGAGAAACGGAATTAGAGAAAAATGAATCTCGAAATTGCGAAAAATGGATCTCGAAATTCTGCATTTCTATGACATACTGCACTTTTATGAGGAGGAGGAGGAGGAGGAAGAAGACGAAGAGGAGGAGGAGGAAGAAGAAGAAGAAGAAGAGTTCATCGTAAAATACAACAGACCTATATGATCCAACAGTTCTCTTTTTGAAAAAAATATCAAATGGTTAAAATTAAATGAACTTATAAGGTCTATGGTGGACCACCTTCAAACATGATTCACCTTAGACATTTGATGTTAAAAACTAACGGAGATGACCAAAACAGTAAACGACAGAGGATTTAGGGGACCAAAATGAGACATTTTATAGTTAGGGGACCAAAATGAAAATAAAAAATAAGTTAAGGGAACAAATGATGTATTAAGCCATATTTGGTTTCACTATCATTTCACAAAATAAGTGTTATTTTTTAAAAGCCTACACTTTAAAACTTCAACAACGTAACGATGTTGTAGAATCTAGCGTAATTCCAAAATACACATAGTAATTCGATCATGTCTCCATGGAAATAATATACTTCCTCCGGTCCTTTATATAAGAAAAGAAACCAAAAATAATCAAAACCAAGAAAATCATTAGTTGTTGCAATTTTTTTGAATGTTTTTATAAATATATCCTCATAAAAATTTGTGAAGTATTAAATATATCCACTAATATTGAAAATACCAACATTAAATGATAGCTAGAAAAGTTTTTTAAACAACAAATGTACCTTAAAAGTCACAACTTTTTCTTATAAATTGGATAAAAAAAATTGAAAATTTTCTTATAAATAGAACCGGAGGGAGTATTTTTCTTTTAAACTGAGATTATTAGTTAGAATAGCTTAATGGTTAAAGATGCACCTCGTAAGATGAATAAATGAGGTCTTCGAGATTCAAACCTCAACCTTCAGATATATCATGTGTAATATCCTTACATGGGGTGTAGGGGTGGGAATAGGCCAGACCACCCGTTAGGGGCCTATGGCTCGGCCTACTAAAAACCCGACTCGGCCTAACTCGTTTAATAAATGAGTTAAACTTAAGCTTTTTAAAAAGCTTATTAATTTAATTAGGCCGAGCTTAGGCTTATAAAAAAGCCTATCAAGCCTATCAGGCCGGTCCGTATATAAGTATATTACATTTTTCCATATTTATTTT
>Ga0315914_1002552_pt1 | contig 27847 bp, 14 predicted proteins | sample MpolenodulesMG_FD_203920 | JGI IMG/M metagenome (GOLD analysis project Ga0315914, IMG submission 203920) | Medicago polymorpha root nodule microbial communities from Los Angeles, California, United States - elongated nodules | ecosystem: Host-associated > Plants > Roots > Nodule | place: USA...
TAAGATGTCGTTAGATTCGTCTCGATGAGTATTTTCAAAATATCAAATTTTCATAATTTTTTCTAATATATTATTCAAGATATTTAAGCTCAAAGTTATGCATTGACATGCGTAATAAGGTCAACTGTGTCAAGTATTATAGGACGGAGGGAGTACTGTCTAACTCACTTGTGTGATTGCTCTAAGTCCAATGTGATGATTCTCCCGGGCTCCAATAATCCAACAAGGGTACCCGAGTTTGATCCGACTCGTGAGGGGGTATAAGTTATTCATGGTGTTGAGTCAATCATTCAGAAGGTCTCATAGTCGAGAGATCAGAAAATGTTGATGTGTTAATGTTAGTTAGAAATCTCATATTTAATGAAAAGGTGAAAGTTGAGTAATATATAGTGAGATAATTATTTTTTGAGGGATATAAGTGAGATAATTCATATCTCAGTCTTAAAATTTTAATTAAATTTGTCGTATTCTAGCTTAGGAATGTAGTTCTTCTTAGTCTAATAAAATAATCAATCACAATGTTTTAAGCCTCTCAAGAAATTTTATCACTTCTCATATGTGTGACTTTAAAATTAGTTTTTGATTAAAATCAAATATTATTAATTATCATGATTGAACAATAATGTAAAAAACATATACAATAAGAATAGTGTATATAAGTTAAATCGAAAATGATAATTATGTATCTATAGGTACGTATGGTGCATTTTCTATCCAAAGTAAGAATGTAAGACATAAAACTCTAAAAAGTGAAGATAAAGATAAGAACAGAGTTTAAATAAAGTGGTACCTTCCTAAAAAAAAAAAAAAAAAGTGGTACCTACCTAGGTAAGGACGTGTGGTGTGTCATGTGTGTGTGGGGCTTTAATCTTGGTCAATCAAACAAGCAGCCGTGCAGCATCAGCCAACCTCTTTGAAAAGAAACCATTGTCTGTCTTCTTCAAATTCGTATTTGGCAACTAAACCATTATTGGTTACTTACCTTATAATAATAAATATTTTGACTTCAATTTTGTCACTTTTCCGCGTGATCATGCACAGTAATACACGTAAAAAAGATAAATAAATAATTCAATTCAATGTTTATCAAGTTGTTCAACAAAAATAAATAAATTATTTCATATAAATTTGAAGTTTTTTGAGCAATTATTTTGGTGAGATTATGTTATGACAAAAATGCTTATACATCCTAATATATGTCTAATTAAATATGAGTAAATATAATTTCTTCGAAACAAACCCTAATTTTTGTTCAACTTGGAATCATCCTAGTTTAATTAGAAATCAACTAGTATTTCACATTTCATCACATAAAGTCTCATGACTCAAAAAAGAAAAACAAGACTCAATCATACAAACAATTTTATTCATTGAAACAACTCTATACAAAATAGTCCTAATCTTTGAACTTCTATAACTAGAGAAAAGAAAATACATAATAAACTAGTAGAGAAATTAACTAAGGTACACAACATAACAAAAGTTATAGCTAGGTAAAAATTAAAGTCACAAAACATTGACAACTACATATATATTTTTGCACCTTAGTACAATCAATTAGCACTTTCAACATGTCGTATAAACATGCTTTCTAAATCTGGTGCTTTAAAAAACTCTCTTATAACACCACTACCATGGTAGTTCCGCTTCAAAGAAGATTTTTGCTTCCTAGGAGCAGGTGGACATGTGAATGATGTTGGAATTTTTGATTCCTCATTTGTTGGTGTTGAACATTCTTCTATTTCAATTTCAACTTCTTCTTCTTCTTTTTGTTGTTCCTTCTCAATATAATTTGTTTGTATTGGCTTCAATGGAGCACGTAACGAAATTCCAGCTATAACCCATTTTCTACTATTATTTTCTGATTCAAACCCTCCTTCTACTACTTGTGCCTTCTCAGAGTACCCCATATTGAACCCAAAAAAATTAAATATGTAAGACTAGGGTTTATAGAATAATATGTGTTGTATAAATATAAATATGTGTTACTATAAAGTAAGGAATATGAAGAAATGAAATTTTGGAGAAGGAAAGGAAGAAGAGGGAAAAGAGAAGAGTTTTTTGAGAGATGGAAAGAGAAAAGAGTAAGATATGGTATTAAATGTGAAAGAGGGGGGTATGATGTTGAAAGTTGCGTGTTAGAAAAGAAGATTGGGAACCAATGAGAAAAGGGCATAAGAGAGAACCCGAGGAAACTCGTGACATAAGCAAAGACGATATATTAACTAGACTAAAATAATATAATAATAACATGAAACCAATGGAAAGCATAGAGATGTCCTTGAAAATTGCTGAACATTGGGTAGGGTATATAAATATAAGGTAATTAAAGAATTATTACAAAATTATTGATATTTTTTTTTTGGTAACAATCACTTTGGTCCTTGAAATTCTAATAAGTAGTTAAAATAGTCCTTCAGTGTACCAAAACTTCAAAGTAGCCCTTGATTGTGCATTTTGTTAGTCAAAATAGTCCTTAATGTTAAAATATTTCATTAATATTGTCAGATTAGTCCTCCAATATACTTACTTATTGTTATATTAGTCCTTATAAATACATGTTTATTGTCATTTTAGTCTCTGTATGAAAAGAGTTATTGTGAACATTGAGAGGTTATTTTAGTGTCAATGACTATTTTGACTAACAGAATGCATAATCAGATACTATTTTGAAATTTTGATACAATGAAGGACTAAAATGATTAATCATTACATATTCAGGGATTAAAGTGACTATTACCATTTTTTTTAAGGGAAAAAATTATTGATAGTTTATTAATGTATAAGTTATTCGATACATGTGTAAATTATAGAAGATACTACCTCCCGTCTTAACGTGTAATTTGATTACTTTTTGTTTATGATTAATTCCAATTAAGTATTAATGAATGAAAATTTCATTGGCAATAAAATTTGAGCTATCGTTTTGAGGAATATGAGTCAATTTTTTTAGTGATCAATGGACCAACATTTGGTTGAACTCTTTTTTTCTTAATCATGAAGTTCCTTGGATTCTTGGAATCTCTAGGAGAGTAAAAAAATAAGTAAATTATAGTGGATGATTATTTCAATTAAGATTTAAACTCGAATTCTCTCACATGATTTTCTCTTTATTGAAGTTTAGTAACCACTTGAGTTTAATGACTTGATATTATAGCCGATTAATATGCAAATTTTGGATGTACAATATATTCCATTGCTCCATTCATTAATTCTTTCTCTTTGTTGATTATTATAAGTCTAAAATAATTTACAGGGTAAAAATAAATTATACAAAAAAATGTAGTTAGTAAAACTTCAAAATATAAGAAAGAAAAAAAAACTGTCAAAAATAATACTACGTTAGGAAAGATGATTCATAGGAATAAGTTATACCTAAAAAAAATAACAATAAATAGTTTATAACACATGTAAAGAGATGGAGGAAATACTTGCATTGCAGTCTTGAATTTCACTATAATTATTTTACAAATAAATAGTTTATAACATGTAGGAGAGCTTTGGTAAAAAAAAGAATATGTAAAGAGAGCTTATTCTTTAATTTGTTCAAATAGTAACACATCATATAATCTTATAATGATAACAATAAAACTAAATTATTCTAATTCTATATTGAACGAATATTAAGAAGAATGTTCAAGATTTATCATTGATGCTAACAAATTCTCCCTTCTCCTACCAAGTTAATCATTAATACATGCCTATACAAAAATCATTTGTATCTCTTCAGTAAAAATCTCTTCTAACAAATTTTTTTTTTACAAAATTAGTTTAATCTTTTGACAATTAATTTTCTCTTTCCTCTAAAAAAAACTTATTTTTTGAGAAGTTGTTTTTAGATTTTGATTTTTTTTTAAAATTGTAACAAACGTATGCAATACTCTTAAAAGTGATTATTTTGTTTTAAAAAGTGATTTTTTTTTCTTAAAAAGCTATAACAAACATGCTCATTAACTCAAAAAAAATCCCTAAAAAAAAAACTCAAGAAAAAATATTTGGATGGATTTGGCGCCAATATTTTGGTGAAAAAGAGGGAGTGAAGAGTGGGTTGAAATTTGGCGCCAAATGTTTATGTTATTATTGGGATTAACAAACAATAGCCTCAAGTTGTATATGCCCCTAAGTCCAAAAAGTCATGTACAAATACAAAATGTCTTTTTCTTTTGGCCAAACTTTATCAAGATGCGGATTTTATAGGGAATCATTAATCATATATATCATCAGCATCCAAATGTTGTTTTGCAATTTTTTTTTCTTCCTAATCACTGTTAATAAATAATAATTGAAGTTCCTGCAATCTGCATCACCATGAATTTGATCAATGAAAGTTTTTTTTTAACTCTAAACTTAACGACAAGGTTCTAGTCCCCTCAAATCTTGATCACCATTTAAAAATATCATTAAATCAATACAACACTATTTATCAGGGGTAAGCACAGAGAAAGAGAAGAAACTGAGTTGTTTAAAACCATTTCATAGGTTTGGTATGCTTGATAGTTGAGACCACAAAGAGTCCTTACGTTATTAAATGATGATGTTATTTGGACATTAAAAAGTTGAGTTTTAACTACTATCATATAAAACCCTAAGGTCCCGTTTGGTGCACAGGATAAGAAGACAAGATATGATAATACTATCATATCCTGTTTCAATCTTCTGTTTGGTGTGTCAATAAGAAATGATAACTTAAACCTATTTTTAATCCTATCCTACTCAGCTTTTGTAATTTTTATCCTTAGTTTTTGGTGGGTTAGAGTTATCCTATCATGATTAACATTAAAATTCTTATTTTGCCCTCTCAATTCATCGCTCATGTTCTCTCTGATCTCCATCCATCGACATCTACCTTCTTCCATAACTCTTCAACACCATCTCTTCTATTTGTCACAAATCTATTCCCAATTTCACCCAACAATAACTTATTTTCCATTTGCTTAATTTTTTGTTTGTTTCTTTATTGATTATCTATTTTCTATTCTTGTCGAATTTGAAAAGAGATGAAACAGGTTGGAGTTATGCAAATGAGCTTTGATATAACTTTGTAAAGGAAGAAGATTGCAAACGATTTTTTTTTTTTAATTCAAGAAGCCATATTTTTTTTAATTGATTTCTGGAATTGAAGAAGACGACATCCCTAAGAAAAGGAAGATGATTTTTTGAAGGAAAAAAGGAAGATGGTTGACAATTAATAATAATTTAATTAAAAAGGTTAAAACATATAATTAATTACAGGGCTAATTTTGTCATTTAATTGTGATATATATGATATTATGTTTGTTATCATGTGTGCATCAAACACGTGATAGGATAAATGTTTATCTTGTCTATATCATTTTCTATCCTTATCAAGTTTTATATCATATCCTATCTATATCCTATCTTGTGCGTCAAACGGACCGTAAAAAAAACTACTATCATATAAAAATAAACAACTTATAATTGATAATAACGGGACCAAAAGCAAAATCTATCCGATTATTATTTGGATGGATTTGACACATCGGATATAAATACAGTGTTGGACATCATTGTTTATATTCACAAAGGGCTGGTCTAATAAATTTTATTTCCATGTTTAATAAATTTTAATATATGAGATCTTTTTAATTTGTATATCGGACCTTTTTGTTTATAAAATCTAATGAAAAATGTTTTTTTTTTTGTTGGAAGACCTAAAACGAGGATTTTAGTAGATTTATCCTTGGATCACCCATGTATCCAAGTAACATTTCTCTAAGTTCATTCGGTGATATGGTTTTATATGTATCATGGCTTTATATAAATGAAACTAATTTGTTTAATCTTGCCATTTATTTCTTACTTTGGATCATTTATTAAAAGACATCACCATCAAGACAAGTGTACAGTATATTTTGGCCTTTGTTTGGTTCTGTGTTACATTGATGAAAACCACAGTAGCTTTTTTATCGTTGATGTAGAAGCTATGATTTGTAAATCACGATAAATAGGCCCTTGGGAGTTTGCAATTAAAAAAATGTGGAACTAAACATGTTATTACAATTGTGTAACGAAGTACTACTGGTATAAAAAGAGTTCAAGAAAAATTAAGAAGTGGACTCCCTCTGCTAAAAAATGACCGACACATTTTCTTTACCAAAAAAAAAAGGGGAAATCAACCGACACATTTGTAAAAAAAATTAATTACCCCAGAATGAATGATTTCTTTGAATTATCAATAAAACATTTTATGACTTTTTTGTAATACATTTTGGTGAATGTTGGTCCAAAATCTAATAAATTGCTTCAAAAGAAAACTCGTTTTAGATAGCTTTTTCATCCAATGCACCCTTATCTTCTATTTTTTATGTACTCTTTTAGCTCTTTATGGCATGGTCATGGAACTCAACACCCTCACCATGTACAACTCTACAAAGGGGTTAATAAAGTCCAATCTGTAAAACATCTTTTAGTATAAGTATTCTCCACATCCCTGCTTAGGGTTTCATATGTTTTCATTATCCTTAAACCTTACTTGAAAATTGAAAAAGAAATCTTGAGATCATGCAAGGGAATAAATACATATCTAGATTTCCCAATTCTACCATTTTTTTCATCACGAAAACGTTTTTATGTGAACTAAACCATTATAATCCTAAGTCAAATGTCATTTGAATTGAGTTCATTCTAAGAGAGCCTGGGATGCCAGAAATAGACATTGTTCACTCTTGTTATTATTTATTTTCCTTATCATCAGTTTATATTATTTCTTTATATCACTCTTATTGAACTGATATTTCATCAATTTTCCTTTCATGTCAAATTACTTTCTACTAATTTACTTGATTATATCTTTATTTCCCTGGTAACTTTATGTGACTTTGTCAAATCTTCTTACTTGGTTTTCTTTCACTTTTGAACTTAAGTTTTACCAGTGTTCGGTTACACTTTACTGATCGTTTTCTTGGCAAAATAATTTTTCACAATTTGCACTTTCAACTTACTTCATCAATTTGTATTTTAAACAGCACTCTCATCAAAATCTAAGTTCAATTTGTAACCTACAACATTCTGATAAGTCAAATCTCAGACGGTGTTGACTATCCGAACAAAATCCTTCTAACATACATGTATTGGTCAAATCATTTGTCATGTGACTCGTAATGAGCCAAGTAGATTTGTGAGACAAGAATAATGAATTCTATGGACAAATCGATAAAATTCAAGTATCAGATGTAGGGATTCTAATGATTTTTAATAGAATCCGATGCAAAAGAGAAATTATGCAAAAGTAGTATTGAAAGGGAGTTTTAGATAGGAGATAATTGTTAAAATGTTTGATTGATTCCAAATGAGTCGCAAGACCATGGTGAAGGTTAAAATGGTAACATGACATAAAGTAAAACAAAAATTTAAAATAGACTAACAATCTATTTATTTCCTGTTGTTACAACATGTCCTATAGTTCAAATTTATAAATCGTGCCTCACTGATGCAAGGAGATGATGCACATTACATATGCAAAGCTCCAAGACCTTCGTTGGGAGTGTCTTTAGTTCAGAGGCAGCGGTAAAATTTAAGGACGAAGATGGTGATTTCCTCAATAATGTACTTTTATAAATAAGTCAACTGCACCATATTATCAAATACAATAAATAGGACCCAGAAGTTGGTGATTACAGGTTCAGATGGTGTTTACAGGTTCAGATTTTCTAATCAACAATTTGGAGAAAATTGCGTAAGTTCCACATCTAAACAAAACAAGGTACAAAAATTTCAAATATTGAAAATCAGAAGTTTACTTACAAAGCATATTGTAATTATTGAATGTTTATACAAAGGTGTAACCAAAACCTCAAAAGTGAATGATAAAACGAATCAACTTCTAAGTCTCCAAAATTTTCTCATTATCAGAGGTTTTCCCTTCCCTTTTAATCCCTCACGTGGCACGCACACTGTCCATAAAATGTTATTTGCAATGCTTGTCTGGAACTATTTCAAACTTTGTGGGAGAGCTTGATATAGTTTAAAAGCCGTTTCAGTGCATTGCCACTGTCAATGGCCTCTCTGGCTCTATCCAGGGCTGCGGATATATCTTCTGCACCTTCAGCACCAAGTAAGTGATCCACCATTCCAGCATTCAAGACAATCCGATCATATGCTGGTCCTTTTTCTCCACTGAGAGCTGCTAAACCCAATTCAATGTTCCTAGAGACCTGAAGTTTCAAAAACAAAATATTAATCAGTGTCACAAAACCTCTGCTCTAACCATAAGGGAAACTGGCTACATATTAGAAGCTTCCAACATAATTGTTGAATAACATACATTAACATTCTAATTCAAAAGAACAAACTCAGACAAATGTTTCAAAAAGATGACAAGTTGAAAACGAAGTATACAATTCAAAACAATCAGGGGTCCTCCATTGTTCATGAGGAAAACAGCATATACAAATGCAAGCATTAGAATCATCTGTACACAATTATGCTATTCAAAGATTGCGCCTGAAAGTTGACTAGAGCTCACTACAAATCACCATCATCAGAGTCCAGGAGATAATTAAATACGATAATGACTTGGCCGGACCACTATAATGGCTCACAAAATGGAACTAACACATTTCCACTCATATAAAAAATTTGATTTCAGTCCATTTCTTGCATAAATACTCCTATACATGGTTAAACATAATTTATAGAGCTTGTCCCAAGAAACAAACAAGAAGAAATGGAAAATCACAAGTTTAAAAACAGGAATGTATCATAAAGTGAATTTTCAGAGGAGTTGCATGCATTTGTTGGATGAAGGGGACATAGATTTTCTTTTATAGAACATATAATCAGAATATAAGAATTAGTGCATCAAATCTTAAGAACATATGGTAGAGATTTAAAGTAGTGATCTGTACTATTAGTTGTGTATTTGTTTTAGTAGGATATTTTAAAGAAAGAAGTTTCTTGTCCCAATATAATAAAAATACTCAAGAGCTTCTCATCCTATAAGAATAAAAAACTCTTTATGTTAATGTGCAAAGGAGAAAGCCGTGAATAATGTTTTTCAGTTTCTAATGGGCGGCAAATTTATTTAACACATTGTTGACCACGGCACCTTCAACAGCAGTGGAAAAATTTGAACATATTGTAAGAGAAACTGAATTTCAACCATATTTCTTGGACGTTCCATATATTGGAAGAATACTACAAAAAGGAGAAAAAATACAAAATCTAGAGAACTTTACGGATCTGTCAGTTCTTGGTGTGTCTGTGGGTTGGAAACCATAATCCTTGGCATTGACCTCAAGACTAAATCCTTGACGTGTAACTCCTGAAATATGAAATAACTTTATTGTAAATGTATTGATCTAAGACATGATGTAATACAAAACTATGAGTTTGCTAATCAGAAACTGGAAGAGTGATAGGGTTGCGCAACCAGCATTGGAAATAAAAAGAACACAACAAAATTACACACACAGATATGTTTAGGAAATTATTATTTAAGAGTAAATTATATATTGAACTGATAGAAATGAATAAGGAAACCAAATACATACCGCCAGGTTCAGATGTGGATGAAATATCAAGTGAACGAAACCCTGAACAGTAATTCACCGGAATTCCCTTTGTCATGCTTGATCGCAATCTTGTAGTCATCGAGAGGGCTCCTTCCTCTCCCTACAATATGAGCATAAGCAGCGCAACATGAAGTAACTTCTTTTATCAAGGCTTTAGCCTCTTTCAATATTAATTATATCATAATAGGATGATTTAACCAATTATAGTAAGAGAAGAAAAACAATAGTTTATAATACAACCAATAGTTTATGGAGAAAAAAAGATATGTGGAGAAGTTCGTAGAATATATTAAAAAAAGTAAAATCCAACCTTCACTACCAAACCAGAATGTACACCCCTTCTTTTCATGAGCATTAACAATGACTCTTCGTAACCTCCATGATAAAATCCAGTAACAATAGCTTCCTTACCACTTGCCTGTTGAAAAATATACATTTTTAACTAAATAAACAGGTGGTGACATCTGGAAGAAGAAAAAAAATTGTACCCCATTGGGCCAGTTCGATTGGTCTGACTCTTGTTTACAACTAAAATACCTTCTCAACAAACCATATTTTCTACTATTCACTTCAAAATGCAGAATATCATACAATTTAAGCAAAAAAAAAATTCCTCTTCATTTTGAAATAGTTGGGAGTCTTGGTTACACGACCCTTAAGCTTTAATAAAAAGTGAGCTAAAAGTGAAGAAATCAATGTTCAATATTAATATAAATATATTACATGTGATGTAAAAGAAAAATATGTGACTCTACGACGGAGAAACTTATTCCCAGGCACAATTTATTAATTTTTCCTTTGAGCAACCAGGAGTTTTATTTTTAATTATCGACTTCACAAATAAGTTTCTTTTGGTAATTTTTAAACATCAAAGAAGTGTTCGTGTTTTAGACAGTATAACTTGTTAACATTCCTTAAGCTACAATATTTGCCAGCATTGAAGCATTACAGCACAAAATTGTTCTTCTGAGAAACTCAAATGGCCCCAAAATCACCGTGAAGTTTTCTTGATGATTTACTTAGCAACATGTTGCATAAAATTTGCTTACCTTGTGAATATGATATGAAGAACGTGAAACTAAATAGTCATATTATTGAGGAAAGATAGTGAGGTAGAAAAACCATTTGTGCTTTCTTTTAATAAATAATGATGATGCTTCTAAACTTAACAAATAGACTATGTGGACGAATTCATAATTTTTTTAGACTTTGACAGTGAATGAAGTTCTCTGTATGATTTTAGCTTTAAAATTTTAAACATGCTATAGTAATATAATGATCAATAAACTAAAAAAAATTGTCCCTATGAGCATAAGCTCAATGTTGCAGTATGCAGGGGTTGGGGTTCGAACTCCGGATTCCCCACTTTAGGAGTGAGTTTCTGACCTCTAGGCTACTTGACCAAAAAATAAATAAAAAATAAAATTAATAATAATAATAATACCAATAATAATCAATAAACTAAAATAGATCAGGAAAACTTAATGGATAAAGGAGTCCCACCTTTACATATTGCTGAACCTTTTCAGTTGTTGCGAGTGGAGGGCGCTTCTTTATATGCTCCCTTATCCCAATTAAAGAGTATCTGCAGAAAAAATAACAAGATTTAACCTACTCTGTTCCAATAGTACTGTTATACTACATATGCACATAAATGCAGCCCCATACTAAACATTGCCCCAAGTAGCAATATAATTTAGCTTAAAATACTCTTTACCCAACATTTGAATAGTTAGACATGAAGAGAAGATGGAAAATGCATTCTCTCCAATTTATTTCTTTTGTTTCTTTTCATTTTTCTTCTCATCCACACATTCGATTAGCCCCTATATTTAAAATACAAATTCAATTTAGTCCCTATAAAATGCCCCTGCAGTTTCCAAACAATGAAAATGGTCCCAATAACTTTTTAACAATGTAATACGGCCTCCCTCACGAAAAAAAAAAAAAAAAAAGGTAATACGGCCTTAATTTGGTCCTTTAGTTTCACTCCAAAAGGGAATCAAACTTAGGTTACAGGGTGCATTTTGCATTATTCCAAAACAAAAGGAGCTTTATTTAATGATTCTGAACAGTAAATATCAAGTATAATTTAGAATGCAACTGTCTATAGGGACTGAATGAGTTATTCAACCTATAATGATATTCCAGATGTCTACAACTAGATGAGTAACCAGGACGACTTTACAAAATTTTGAATTCAAGAAGAAAAGCATCAAAACTTTTTCCAATGGAATCCCAAAGTTAATTAGGCCTAGACAAATAATATATGGTTTGATGCTCATACAGAGACGGGCGAGCTTCACGCTGACTTACATAAGCAAAACCAACTTCTTCATCCTGTAAGAAAAAACAAGAAATATACAGTTAGAAATAACATATACAGGATAATTATGATTGTACAGTATCATGTAAATATAGCAAATAAGGTAATGTTTATCTTTTTATAATTGTATTTATTGTGACACACAAAATTGAGCTCTGCTGTGTCAGACACTGGATTCACTCAGGCCCCTAATTCAAGGAATGCCAGCCCTCGACTCTCACTATCACAATCCTTTTTATTTTTATTTAAAGAGTGTTACACCTCAGGTTTCATTGCCGTATACAATACAATGGTAATTCCTTAACTTGTCTCTCTTATTTGCTGTCAATTGGTCCTTGGGCTATTGATTTTGATGCCAACAATCACATTCGGGTAAAAGTCTTAATTCTCTAAATTTTCTACCTTGTTTACAAAATAAAATTGAGTGACACAAGCCACATTGACAACATTAGACTGTTGTCTAGCTTTCATGTAGCATTCGGCTTCAATATGGCTAATGATAGCAATAAGTGCGGTGACAACCACGACTTTGAATATAACCTCAAATTCAGTATTTTGTGAGAGAACCAATTATACTATTGAGATACTGTAATTTCATTCAAGAAAATATTTTTCAGAGACATCATCACTAACTTCGTTGGTTCAAATTATCAATTTCTAGATGTTTCACTAAGCCTTTGAGAGGTCCTTGTATAAGCAATACAAGTAACAAGCTTGATGCATATGATTTATATGCTCTAAAGTGATGGAGCTTGTTAAAAATAATGTAATTATGGTAGCTATGGTTGTACAGTATCATGTAAATATAGTATATAGGGTAATGTAAGTTTTTGTATTTATTGTGTTACTATGTGTACATGCTTGGATTCACTCATACACTCTTTCATTGTCCTCTGTTTCGACTTAAAAAAATAGTTTTATATATAGTGGCTAAACGAAGATACTACCATTGTAGTGCTGCAAAATATCTGCAGTAAACATAATAACCTCGAGTAGTTTCTTGGCGTTGAATGGGGATAAGCTTATATTCGCCCCCATAAACTTCAACATCTGCTCTTCAGTTATACCTCCCTAAAACACAGACAAGTATTCAGAAATATTAAAAAAAAATAAAAAATATTTTCTGCATGAAATATGAAAGAATACTAAATATCAGGGGATAGAATTTCAAAAAGGAAAGCATCTTAGTTTGCCACTTAAACACCCAAAATGAAGAAAAAATCACACACCTTAGGTGGCATCCAATCCACACCATGAAGCAAGCAAGACTCTCCATAGCAAGATCTAACTGCAGCAACAAATAATGTACTCCTGAAGAAGCGAGTATTTCCATCATATGGTTCACCGTAATGGGTCAGCGATTTGACATCGGCAATAGGAGGGGGGCCTGAGAAAATCAATCCATGAAACAATTAACAATAGGGATACTAACCATGCTGATTTAAAAAGTAACAAAAACAAGGCAGAATAAAATTTGAAATCATATTAAATCTTATACCAAATTCCTCATCAAATGCGAGGCAATATGCTTTTAACTCGCGATCAGTTTCCCGATTCATGCGCTGACCAATTAAAAACGCCGCAAGCAAAGCCTCACTTGCTCCATGAGGTTTTTCACCCTCTTCTTGGAAGGGAAGAACTTCCTTCAACACACCTTGGACTTCCTCAAATCCTAGATGGCCACCAGCCAACACCTCCCTAAGAGCACCGACCAATCTCATTTCACTAGTGCCATTGCCAACAAACTGCGGTCCAATCGAACTTCCCAAACCCATCATCAATCCTTCAGGGTCAGCTATAAACACAATGTCAGGTGGAAGCACTCTAACTAAAAGTGGCCAGAACGTCTTCATTGCACGCATTTCCCCTTCACTCCATTGTGTCGCCTCTGGAAAGGCATTCGCACGAATCGTCATCGCTGCAAAAAATGCTCCCATTTGTGCTTTGGAAACTTCTTCCTCATCCTTAATTTCTCCCCTAGCTGAGATGAAATGAAAAGTAATTAGAAAACACTAGTACAAACAATTTAAGCTTTTCATTATAAAAGCCTTAGGGTACCTTTGAATGAAAGAAAAAGTGAAGTAACAAAATTGAATATAATGAGATAAGGATCATCATTTTCATTCGATGTTGTCTATTTTAAAACAATCTAAACCAAAACAAAAAATTAACCAAGAACCTGGCATCATTCATCTTCATTCCACTCCATAACATTCTTTTACATCCTATTTAAAGTTTTCTAAAAAACACCAGCATACACAATTCAAACTTTTCATTTTAAAACCCAATACCGTATGAGTTTGATGAGAAAATGGGGTTTAAATTGGATAGTAACAGAATGTATTCCATCTTTTTTTTATTCAATCTCTCTTATCTTATTCTAAACAAACCAAACAATAGAACCTATCAGAATTGTTATGGCCCAGAATATAATAAATAATAGAACTAACATCATTGCTAATATCAAGTATTATGAGTTGTTTGAATGCACTGGAATAATAAAAGGTGTCTAGAAGTTTCAATAATGAGTCACTACAGTAGCCATCACTCGTCAATTCTGTTTTACAATTCCTTTAGCATTGTTATCAGGCAAATGTTGAATACCCTGGTTCCGGTTATATTGAGATGCTATATATGCAAGCACTTGATGAATGAAAAGCAAGAAGAATGAATATGAAAACGCTTACTTTTCCCTTGGCATTTTCTTTCTTTTACATTGTGTTTAGCTATTTTTATTTCATAGTTCTTTTACGCTGCATAGGACCTATTTGTATCGACTGCTTTGAGCTTACCTACTAGCATAAGCACTTGTCAGACTATGGCATAGGACCTATTTCAGTGTGTTTATGTTTTGTGAGACTGTTTGGGAGAACTTATAAAAACAGATTATGACATTTTTCATAAGCGTTTTTCAGCTTATTTCCATAAGTTCTCCAAGATAGCTCAGGAAAACAGCTTATAGCATATACAAAAAAAATATATTTTATTTTATCTTTTGCTATAGAAATAGCTTATGTGAGCTTATACATAAGCACTTCTGATGATAAGCGCTTGTGTTATAAGCTGCAGATAACCTGTTTATCCAAACCAATGTAGTCAGGATCGAGATCCTACGTAGGATCGGTCGGCCGGTGAAAGAACGTAAACACGATGAACGTAACATGGTTCGTAAGTAGGATCGGTAGGTTGTTGATAGAGTTGAGAGAAATAGATAGAGAAAATAGGGGGAAAATAGAGGAACCAGGCATAAAAACAGAGATAATAGAGGAAAAACAGAGGAACCAAGCAACAAAATTGAGAAAAACAGAAGAAATAGAGGGGAAACTGCAAAAAACAGGGGAAACATAGGGAAAATGGCAAAAAACAGAAGATATAGAGCAAAACCGAATCAGAGTTAAGTCGAAGCACGGTCGAGGTGCTGTGGCACGTAAGATCATGTGATCCTATGAGCTGGGACTCGTTCTTTGCTACATTCCAAACAGAGAACTTATGAAAACAGCTTATGACATGTCCATAAGCTATTTTTCAGCTAACTTTCATAAACTCTTCATGATTAACTTACAAAAGCAGTGTCTTTAGCTATTTTTATTTTAGAGTTCTTTTACTCTGCATAGGACCTATTTGTATTGACTGATTTGAGCTTACCTACTAGCATAAGCACATTTAAGACTATGGCCTATTTGGATTGCCTTATTTGAGCTTATCTACTGATATAAGTTTTGTGAGACTGTTTGGGAGAACTTATAAAAACATTACATTTTTCATAAGTTTTCCAATATAACTTAGGAAAACAGCTTATAGCATATACAAAAATAATTTAATTTAATTTTATCTTTTGCTATAGAAATAGTTTGCGTGAGCCTATACATAAGCGCTTGTGCTATAAGCTGCAGATAAGCTCTTTATCAAAACAGAGAACTTATAAAACAGCTTATGATATATCCATAAGCTATTTTCAGTTTATTTCCATAAACTCTTCAGGATAACTTATGAAAATAGCTTGTAGCTTATAAGAAAACAGTTCAATTTTTTTTTTTTATATAGAAATAGTTGATTACATAAACACTTATATAAGCGTGTATTATACTCCAATCATAGTTCACAGCTCAATTGGTTATAAGAGCGTAATTAAGATATTTAACCAATCATAGTTCACACACAGTACATCACAATCATCCTATTCAATTCCATTTCCTGCATGTGTTTGAAGAAAAAACAGAGTTTTAGATTGGATAGTAACGGAATGTATTCCATCATTTTTTTATTCAATCTCTCTTATCTTATCTTATCTTAACTTATTCTAAACAATCCAAACAATAGAATCTAACATCATTGTTATGGCCCAAAATATAATGAACGCCAAACTCAAGGATTATGAGATGTTAGAATGCACTATCAGATCAGGTGTATAGAAGCTTCAATAATGAGTCACTACACTAGTCATCATTCATCAATTCTGTCTTTAGCATTGTTCTCAGTCAAATGCTGAATACGCTTATATTGAGATTCTATATACGCAAGCACTTGATGAATGAAAAGCAAGACAAAATCAATATGAAAAGGCTTAGTTTTCCCTTATTATGTTACTATTTCTTTCCTTTGCAACTCTGTTTATCTGTTAATTCTTTTACTCTGTTACGGTCTGCTTATATTGACTTATTTAAGCTTATCTTCTACTAGCATAAGCACTTGTGGAATTGTTTGGGAGAGCTTATGAAATATTCATAAGCTATTTTTAGCTCATTTCCATAAGCTCTCCAGTTAACGTATGAAATCACTTTGTAACTTAACATGAAAGCAGTTTGACTTTATTTTATTTTATCTATTTTTAATTCTTATAGAAAGAACTTATACATAAGCGCTTAATTAAGTAAGTTATTTATTCAATCAAAGTCATATTACATTACAATCATCCAATTCAATTTAATTCAATTCTGTAACACACTCTACTGTACTGTACTGTAACGTGAGATGAAAGAAAGAAGAACCTGATCTAAGAATAGTATCAAACACCTTGAAGGCTTGTTCTTCATCAAGCGGTTTGGTCTGCGTTGGACCAGTACAAACCCTGGTTTGAGCATCCAACACCGTTTGATTCGGTCTAGTCAATTTTGAACTCCGATACGAAGAAGACAACGACGGATTCCGAAAGTCGAATTCCGGAATCCCGAATTGCTCGACGGTGGCAGAATCCAACACCGCCTTCACCACCGTGAAGGAAAGGCTTCTTCGGCCAATCCAACGGTGGCCAGATGCGATATGGAGGTTGTTAGGGAAGGGATGAGGATTCAAGCAAGTGGAATTTTGGGTTTTTGATGGAAAAATAATTGGATTAATTGGTTTTGGATTTAGTAATGATTTCATGGCTTATTCAGTGAGTGTGTTCGTAGTTAGTTTTTTTTTGTATCTTTCTCTAAAATGGTGAAGTACAAGGACAAACGTAAGAATAAATCTCTGTCATAAATCTCAAGTTGAGAATACGGTGATTTTAGAGTGATTCTATCATATAGACCCGTAAGTGGCTCACTCTTCTAGAAAGACTCATACTCTTCAAATGTAATAATAAAAAAATGAGTAATTGTTATGAAAATATAGATTGATGAAGAGAAAGAGAGAAGGGGTAAAAATCCTCTCCATTTGGTATAATAAATGGAGATGCAATTTGGAGAGAAAAAGACACATAAAATAGATAGTGGATCCTACTATTAAGTGGGTCTCACCATCATTAACTACTTTTTAGTTTTTCAAAATTTGGAGAGAATAATAAATGGAGATGGTCTTAACTCAAGAGAAATAGTATTTCTTATGTGTCTGTTTCTACTACAGTGCACCATATTTATCGGAAGATGAGTATGGAAATGGGTTAATGGGTCCATGTTTGACCCAATGACTGATGGGCATCCACTATAATATATTTATAGTAGTAATGATGTTAATAGTTATCCAATTATTTGATAAAAACTTTCGTGACAACCTTCATTTTCTTTCTTTTTATTGGTTACAAATAATAGAGAGAGAGAGAAAAAAAAAATAAGAATCTTGTCTGAGTATAAGAGGGAGAGTTATCATAAAAGAAGAAAAAACATTGAATTGAATTGAATGTTCTATCTCATTCAGAATCGTGTCTCTCTATCTCTCTTGGTGAGAAGATTTCCTCTACTATTACGTTGTCAATGTAGCGTACTGAGTGATTGCCCAGCAGACCGACCTCCTCCCACATGCTTGTTGTCACATTCTCTCATTGTTGTTGTCCTTAACTAAATCTCTCCATTTCCTCTCAATCGGTGTTAATTCTCCATTGAAGATGAGATATTTCTTGTTTTTGCATCTTCAAATTTTTACTTGATTGTATGCATATATGGTTATTTGCCACGTGATTGCTTGCGTTTAGGGTTGTTTGAGTTTTATTTCCATCTTGTTATGGTGAAAATGCAGTTCGGGTAGCAGATTCATCATCTTCAAGCTCAAACAAAACTGCACATAATTTAGTTATTTGTGTTTATCAATGTTCAATTAGACATAGATTTTGCTTAATTACAATCACATGGAGGAAGAGTTTGATGGGTCAGGGTCTTAATGTTAAGATTGATGATTCATCAAATAAGTGCTTATGTAAAGTGGATATAAAACCTTGGGTGTTTTCAAAGAGAAATGTTTGTAAGAGTTTAGTAGCTTATTTTTGTAAGATAGATAGATGTGTATTGTGTGATCTTTCTTCAGCTAGATTTCGTGTTGGACTTGAACCATTTGAGGTTTTTTTTTTTGTATGAGTGATTGTTGATAAACAAATGGTTCTTTGAAGAAAAGGCTTTTAAGAAGCCTAATGCAGATCCTTTAACTTTGAATGTTATTTTTGTTGCTAAGAAAGAACAAATTTGTTGTAAGAAGTTCTTTTTGGTCACAAGGTTGTGTTTTGTGACAATGGTAAAATTCGGTTACTTCTAATTGAGTGTGATACTTCAATTGGAAGTGAACCTTGTCTTATAGTCCATATCAATAGCAAAATTGTGATGCAGGTGAATGTCTTAAAGTGGAAGTTTATAGGAAATCATATTATACTTGTTTATGGACTTGAAGTTTTGGCTTATTTGGATGTTTAAAATTGACGATTTGGTACGTCTTTTGGAAATGTTGTTTTCATGTTTATAATATGTTTCTCTCAATATAAAATTTGGGATGCTTAACCCGTTTCTGATGCAAATTTTTTGTAGTGGTCTTTCTCTAAGAGTTTTTTGAGACCAAATTATGCAAAAAGATGTTGGTTTCTCACATGTTTTGTATGCTTGGAAGAATGAATAGAGTTGCGGAGTTTTGGCATCATCCATTGAGTACTAACATAATTGTTAACGAGTTGTGAAGTTGTGATTGATATATCAAGGAACATAAGAATATTACTTATGGTACGAAATATTAAGTAGATATACATGTTTTTCAACAAACATCACAACCATGCATTAGTCATATTCTTGATATATAGAGGACATTTTGATAGGTGATATTTCTATTTATGCTCGTTGAGTCTTGAGGCATGTCTTGATCCTGATGAGTTCTAGAGTCCAACTCATTTAAGCATTTTTTCTATAATTTTTTTTAAAACAATATATTTATATTTGTGCAGTTACAATTTTTATAATACAAATTTTGTTTAGCTACATATCCTTTGTTTAAATATTATTTTATGGTCTTGTAAAGTCACATTTAATCAATTTAATTTTTATAATATTATAGACTATTATTATTGTCTATGATATTTATACATATGTTGCCAAACCAATGACAAATTCTTGTTGACTCATAAGGTTCATTCTTCCTTTTACCTCTTGCATTGAATTTAATTGGTGGTAACATGCTGTTATGGTCCCCACCAATACATGTTTGCCACATATACCAAGGTGGGCCCATGTACATGGAGTCAACAATGCTATGCTCACATAAATTGCATTTTTTTTGTTAAGACATAAATTATTGCATTCTTATTAGTTATCATGTGCCCTTTATTGTGACTTAAACTCACATGAATTAGCGAAACATTAAACCACAACGGATGAGCTTTGATTCAAAGAAAAATCCAAGTGCTTGGAAGTGAATGTTAATTCCTGTGAAATTAAGAGGCCAGGCCACAAGTGAAAAACCAGTGCTGAAATGTAACCAGTGCTGATATACATTTCAGAGGAATGTCAGCGACACACATTCTAACACACACTTTTCAACACACTATCTTTGATTGGTTAAAAGTCACATGGGTCCTACCAAATCATGTGGGTCCCATATAAATTTGGAGGGTCCCATATGAATTTTAACCAATCAAAAAAAGTGTGTTGAAAAGTGTATGTTAGAATGTGTGTTGCTAACATTTCTCTACATTTCATATGATAACTTTAAGCTAGCCAATGAATTATTGATACACTATCATAATCAATAGAGATGTTAAGTGTCCATCCATATACACATAAGGCAAGAATGACAGTACACATCAAAGGGCATTCGTTTTGTGTTCGAAGTAAACATGCTATGAAAGTGTGTAATGAAGTAATACTTTGAAAAGAGTTCAAGAAAAATCAAGTAGACTCCCTCGGTTCACGCTGACTTACATAAGCAAAACCAACTTCATCATCCTGGAAGAAAAAAAACAAGAAATATAATGTTAGAAAGTACATACACAGGATAATTGTGATTGTACAGTATTTTGTGAGTGAACCAATTATATTATGAGATACTGTAATTTCATTCAAGAAAATATTTTAAAACAATCTAAACCAAAACAAAAAATCAACCAAGAATCTGGCATCATTCATCTTCATTCCACTCCATAACATTCTTTTACATCACATATAAAGTTTTCTAAAAAAAAAAACCAGCATACACAATTCAAACTTTTCATTTTAAAACCCAGTCCCATATGTGTTTAAATAGAAAATAGGGTTTAAATTGGATCGTAACGGAATGTGTTCCATCATTTTTTTGGTTCAATCTCTCCTATCTTATTCTAAACAAACCAAATAACAGAACCTATCAGCATTGTTATGGCCCAGAGTAAACAATAGAACTAACATCATTGCTAACATCAAGTATTATGAGTTGTTAGAATGCACTAGAATAATAAAAGGTGTCTAGAAGCTTCAATAATGAGTCACTACATTAGTCATCACTTGTCAATTCTGTTTTACAATTCCTTTAGCATTGTTATCAGGCAAATGTTGAATACGCTTGATCCGGTTATATCTATCCAATCATAGTTTCAAATTCAATTCCATTTCCTTCGATCAATACAAACATAGCTTTAGAAATTTTGTTATGATTATAAACACAGTTAAGTGATAGGAAAGAAAGAAAGAAAGAAAAACCTGATCTAAGAATTGTATCAAACACCTTGAAGGCTTCTTCTTCATCAAGCGGTTTGCTTTGCGTTGGACCAGTACAAACCTTAGTTTGAGCATCCAATACAGTTTGATTCGGTCTAGTCAATTTCGAACTCCGATACAAAGAAGACAACAACGAAAGGATTCTGAACGTTGAATTCCAGCACTTAAAATTTGTGTTTATCAATTTTGACTCAGTCAATATCTATGTGGCTGATCACATGTGCAATTATTGAATTAAATAAATGAAAAATGAAATTAAAAAAATCATACAAAAAAATTAAACATAAAACTCAAATCTTTTCCCGTTACTTTCTTCAACCTCTCACAATCGAAAACAAATCTTTTCATTTCACTTGAGGTCTCAATGTCTTCCATTTCTCACCCGATTCACAATGAATATATAACCTAACACCCAACACTCCCAGAATCATTCACATTCTCTAACCTATCCCTTATCTCCTTCCCAAACATCAAATCCGGTAACAAACTCGTCCCACCATTCACCGGCGTCTGATTCGTTGTACTTTTCAGCTAATTTAAACTTCCATTAATAAATTGTTGGTGGAGAAAGAGAAAGAGGGGTTTTTTGTGAGATTATGGGGTTCATTTTAGGTGTTGGATGCTCGAAATCCTTCCTTTCTTAATCACATTTATCAAAAAATCCTCAAAATGTCTCTTCCTAATCTCACTCCTGATCTTATGGACCAGATTTTTTCATGGCTTCCGGTAAAGCCTCTTGTGAGGTTCAAGTGTGTTTCCAAATACTATCAAAAACACATTTCTGAATCTAACTTCATAAAACTTCATCTTGAGAGATCACCCAAAAACACACATGTCGTGGTTACATTACTCGAATCCATAGACAACGGGGGCGTAGGAAATTGGGAAGTTAGTCCTTTCTCAATTTGTCATTTGATAGAACACCCGACCTCCATTGATTTTGAAGACGGGTGTCATCGTTTTAACAACGACCTTTGTCATGTGGTGGGCTCTGTGAACGGGCTAGTTTGTTTTATTGATCAAAAAATTCGTGGACGAAATAAATATATCTATGCTCGATTTTGGAACCCCGCACTGCGGTTAACATCTACGGAGTTGCCAGATTTGATGATCATTCGTCCACCTCCTAATGACATGATGCTGGCTCGGATACATCTTGGATTCGGCTATGACGTTTCAACTGATACATATAAGGTTCGTAACATTTTAATAACTTGCTATTTGGAATTTTTTTTGGTGAATTTAATTTTGATAAAGTGTTGTCTTTTTTTAGAAGTAATTAATGTCAAATGTTTTGTATGATAGAATATGAAAAATATGTTTACACGGATTAGTTATGTAAATAATTTCTTTGTTGCTATTGCTTAAATAAGAAGTAAGTTAGTTCCTATAAGAATCGCAAGCATCAACCTTACCTTAATCATTTTCATGTTAAATCTCATATTGGTGAGATTTAAAACATACGTAATCGTACATAAGAATTTAATGAAATAAGAAAGTAAGTCAAAACATGAGACAAAGCGTTTAAGTAAAATAGTTTTCGAAATATTTGTGGTTTCTGGAGTGTTATATCTTGTTTGTTTTCCTATTTAAGATAGTTGTTGTTTTGCTGATTTGCTAACCGCTAATTTGTGTATGGTCAAAGATGAAGTTCATTGCCTTGTTTGAATTTATCTTTTATAGTAATTGGTTTGAATTTTTCTTTACTAGAAGGTTATTTTCCTTTTATTTCTTGTTGGTTGTACCCTCTTGTGGCGTGGTGTATAAGAAATATGTATTATTTACTGCCTTAATGCTTTTTGGATTATGAAAAAAATGGGACACAAAATATAACATAAAAATGAATTATTATTTCACATTAGTGTTGTGAAAAAGTGATACAATTCTTTAGTTTTGGCATATAAATTTAATTTCTGCGAATTAATTTCTCTATTTACTTCATGCTAGGTGGTGGCTGTGTTTTGGGATTGCACAACGGAGAAATGGGAGGGGAGAGTTTATTGCAGGGGTGAAAGTTGTTGGAGAAGGACTCTTGCTTGCCCTGATTTTCCAATTCTACTAAAAGACGCTCTTGGTGGATCATTTGTGAATGATAGTATTAACTGGTTAGCACGTCATAGCTTAAATTGCCATATGAATGAATTGGAAAATGTTGTCGTTGACCAGTTGGTGATTTTATCGCTTGATATGCGGATGGAGGCATGTAAGTATATGTTGTTGCCTGTTGGTTTTGATGAAATGCCCCAAAATGGGCCAAATCTTGCTGTTTTAAGGGGTCGCCTGTGCCTTTATTATTATGATCAGATGAGATCCCATTTTGCTTTGTGGGAAATGAGAGAGTTTGGGGTTCAAGAGTCTTGGACCCAATTGGTGAATATTAGCTCTGTTCAACTTCTTGGTGATTTTGTGGATCTTGACTATTATCATCACCATTTCAGTCTGTTGCTGCCGGTATGTGTGTCTGAAGATGAAGATGTCGTGTTGTTGGTTAGCAAAGAAGATTTTCCTGATATTATGTATAGTATGAGAGATGATAGAGTTAGACACGTTACACTTCTCAACAACCAAATTTGGTATGTTCATGAACATATGCAGAGCTTGGTTTTGCCTCATTCCCATTAAGCTTCTATATGTAGCAAGCAACTGTTTGTTTTTCTGAACTTATGTTAGGTTGTGTAAGAGGTGTGATGACTACTTAATTGTGTTTTCCATAGATAGTATGACTATGTTGTTGTATGATTTCATTGTACTTATTCCTAATTGTAGGATCAAACCTAGTGGATTGGATGGAGATCTTTTATTTTATATTAGTTATTACTTAGTTAATTTATATTTCTCCACTAGCTATTGATTTCATTTGCGCCAAACTTTATTTTAAGGTATGCAGACATTTTGAATATCCTAGAAAGGCTTTTTGGCCAACTTTATACAGTGAGCTTAGTAAGCTCTTTGGCCATCTGACAAAAAGGATGACTTCGTTACCTGCTTTACCCTTTAATGTAGAAGCTTATAATCTATAATTAATATGGATGGAAAAACGACAAGTATAATTGAGCATATAAAGAATTGCACATTTAATTGTTATATTAAGTATCATTTGCTTGTTTAAAGTATACAATCCTCATATCAACTTCATGATGATAATGTTAAAATGGAGATGTATTGGTTGGTTTACCTATTAGCGGCAAAACATGCTACACTGGTATGGTTTACAAATTTGCTGATGGAGAAATTTTTTTAGGGGTGATGTTTTGAGTTGGTTGACATGTTTTTTGTTTCTAGTTTAGCTTACTTTGGACATGAAGAGTTCTGGTGTGGCTAGTGTTTTTGCCAGTGTAATGGTTATGTGCTTCATGATGAAAAAGAGTGATTGCTGTTGTATTTTATTTTATTTTTTTTATAGCAAGCAAAGACTGGATGAAGAATTTTTTGTTTTTCACTTTATAATTATATTGTTTGAGATTGCAGCTTCAGACACTATCCTGCAAGTTTTACTGCATTGGATTGGAACACTGAGCTGCTGGATTCTCTCAATAACGCTTGTTAATTTTCTACGATGTCCATATCTTTGTAGTTCCCGTGTAGGAGTATGTGATTCATAGGTTTAAAGTTGAAATTTTATATTGTGCTTTCACAATTATTATTTACTTTTAATATATATCCAATTTGTCAGATGGTATTTTACTTTTCCATATCAATTTTGTTTCTTTTTGTGCTGGCTGATGCTTGACTTTGAATATGGGCATTTTGCATATTATAAGTTTTATTTAAGATCTCAGCTGTTTAGATAGCGAGTTCCAGTCTAATTTTTTCTGTTTTAAATTGAGAATGATCTGGATTTTCAAAGGATTGAACCAAAGGGAAAGGAAATCCTTCAACACCACAAGTCATAGTTATTTTTATCATTAGTTATAGGAAGTTCATATACAGAAAATTATTACATTCATATAAACTGAAAATTAGCTCCAAGATAGTACATTCCTTTCTTTTATCTATTTTACTTTTTCTAGCTTCCACCATTGAACCTGTTTTAGGTCATTTATGGGATGGTGTTGTTGTAATACAATCTGATTTTCAATCTCTAAGAGCTATTGAAAATGAACTTATTGATTCCATAGGGGTTTTGAAAAGATGGAAGTTTAGGTGATTATTCAGGTAATTAATTGGGTTGGAATCAAATGTTTGAAAGTTGAAGTTGTTACAATTCTGCTTCCTTGTAAAAGTTTAGGTGGAAGAATCTATGAGAAAATTGGTCAACTTCAATCTCTTAGGAAACTGAGTCTTTATTTTACTTGTTGGTTCTTTTCCTTTCTCCAAGTTCCTTCCAAATTTAAGGTGTTTATCTCTTCAATAGCAAGCTTTCAGGTTCTATTGCTCCTATTGCAAATTGTCCAATGCCTCAATCTTTTGATGTTAGTCATAAATCACTTATTGCTAAAATCCCTTCTGGTTCAACGAACTCATCTAGAATTTTCAGGATTAATTTGAGTTATAACCCAGTTTCTGGTTCAATTCCTAGCTTACTACTCACTTTCAAGGCTTAGAATTCTTGATCTTTCGAACAAAGTTATCAATGGTAGTTTTCCTTTAAGCTTCACTGATCTATCTTCTCTTGTTTCGCTGAATCTTGAAAACAATCAAATTGAAGATCATATACCTAATAATTTTTGACATATTACACAAGTAACACAACCGTTCTGTGCTTAACTTGATGATAAAATTACATCAAGAGTTGGAAATATCTCAAGCATTAGTCAAATTGATTTTTCTCAGAACAAATTTGTTAGCGAAATTGCTGATTCTTTTACTAAACTAACAAATCTTAGTTCATTCAATGTTTCTTACAACAATCTATTTGGTCATGCTCCATCACTACTCTCCAAAAGATTCAATGCTAGTTCATTTGTAGGGAACTTTGGTCTATGTGGTTACATAAATTCAAAACCATGTCCTTCATCACCACCACCACCTCATAATCTTCCAGCTCAAACACCAGAAGAACTTCCTTCAAAGTCACATCAAAGGAAATCAAGCACAAAGGACATTATCTTCAGAGTATCTGGTGTTCTTTTATTGATTTTGTTATTACTTTGTTGCTTTGTGCTTTCTTGTTTGGCCAGGAAAAGAGCTTCTTCAAACGGAAATAGTAGCGAAGCTGCTGCTTCTGCTAGGAGTGTGGAGAAAGGTGGTTCAGCTGGTGGAAAGCGGAAATAGTAGAAAGCTGTTTCCACCAATCTATGAAACACAATCATTCATCAGTGATTCAAAGGTAAAAGATGCTTATCATAATAAAATAAATTGCAACTAAAAATTAAAAAACATAGAACCAGGGGTTGCACTTGCACTTATAAAACCATAGTCTATGCTTGTTGATTTTTTATGATTGTGTTCCTTCACAGGAGATCCTGAAAGATTACAAGGAGCCGGAACCTTTAAATATCGACTTTGGTTCAGAAATTTCGTCTCAGTCAAAATTTATGTCAACAAACAAGCACTCTTACGGGTATTAAAAAGCTGTGTCATTGGTTAGATTTTGTTGGAGTAATGGGGGGATGTGAATCTGATATATTGAACATTTATTTAATTGTCATTCAGTTTATATTTTCATCCCGTCTTTTCTTCCTACTTTTATGCGGAGTAAATATTACTTCTCAGTACCGGATCCGACTCCTCAAAAGTAAGTAATACCAACCATTTATGAACAAATCAATAGTTGATATTTATGTACATATGCATAACAAATCAGGAGTGTGTTGGATTATCGATCATTGATTTTCCCAATTTAGTGGAGGAGCCAAATCCCTCATTACGTATATTGAAGTTTCAGTTGACTTAATTGTGATGAATATTTGACACATACACTGAGTCTTGCTGTGTTTGTGCTTGTAGACCTTCTGAGGAACTGAGCTTTATGACTCCGGCTGCTAGTAGACCTTCTCAGGAACTGAGGAACTGAGTTTTATGATAAGTTATCATTTACATCAAACATTTTATTTTAATCTACATAAAAATATACCTTTAAGTGCATTAAACATTTTATTTTAAGTGCATAATTTAGATAACCCAAACTGGTCCAAATTTAAGTGCATTAAACAAGAACGGATCTCGTCATACTTTTTAAATTAGTCATCCAAAATCAAATTGAGCCGTGCACAATTTATCATATAATAAAAATACATATAATAGAATGACAATGATCGATAATTGTTTGAGAGTGACAATGATCAATTATATTTGAAACATATGAAATAACAAAAAAATATATTTAACTAAACTAATAAGTCGTATAAAAAATAATAACAACGAACAAACATCTAAATCATATAAATTCTTATAAATAAGAATATAAAATTATAAACTTTAATAAATAAAAATTATCTAATTTGGTACATAAAAATAAAATAAAAAATATCTAATTTTGTAAAGAAATAAAACCTGAGCATACATTGACAATACCTTTTTAGTTCTTCATAAAAAATTATTTCAACCAAATGTCTACGACGACTAACCTTTCAAAAAAAAAATGCTTGGAGATTGAACATTGAAAACGTTTTGGCGGTATTAATCTTTTTGTCTATGGATTATATATTATTACTTCATGGTCATTCATATGGCCAATATTTTAT